>TARA_R100000808_G_scaffold1846_2_pt1 | contig 22671 bp, 18 predicted proteins | sample TARA_R100000808 | Tara Oceans TARA_R100000808 (sample SAMEA2622852) | marine metagenome | biome: marine biome (ENVO:00000447); feature: marine epipelagic mixed layer (ENVO:xxxxxxxxx); material: "saline water (ENVO:00002010), including plankton (ENVO:xxxxxxxx)" | depth 140 m | reverse complement strand
ACAAGGTACACACGACAGTGCGTACCTTGTTCCTGGGCTCAGAAATGAATCGGAGCTGAGAATGTACCATCCGAATATCCTGGTGCTGGAAACTCTTCATCATTGATATCGACATGACGTGCGCATCTCAATATGAAGTCTCTTTCCTCATCTTGAGGGAGTTCAGCTAACCAATCATCGTAGGGTACAACAGCTTTTGGATATTCTTTATAAACCATCTCACTGCCTTCATAGAACTTAGAACAGAGAGCGTGAATAAAAGCTAAAGCTGTTGTGGGGCGGTCAGCCCCAGAGACGACGAAGTCGGTTGAGCCAAAGCGTTTCCATTCAGCATTACCATCTACGAATTTACCATTATGATTTTCAATCGTGCGGTCATAATGTTTATTAAATAAAAGTGTTGTTGATACAACATATTTCATAACTACCTCCTAGGTATATTAACGATTGATTAACCACTAACCAATCACATTGACACTAACAGGGCCGAAGGCGCTTTTTTCCAAAACAAGGTTCCAAAAGATGAATTCGGATTTATGTACACGGATTTCAATCGGGGAGGGAGTGTCTCTATAATGATAGTAGGAGAAGATGCGTGAGCAATATATTTCATATTTTTTCAAAAAAAATTTTCTACAAAAAATTTACAATATATGCCTCAATAAGTTATATTTAGCACATGAGCCTGTTAAATAATGAAGCAGTCGAAGTAACTGAAGAAGACAGAACAGAGTTACAATCCCATTTCCCTTACGCGGGGGTAAAGCTATCCGAGCTTTCGGTACAAGAAGAAAGGTTAGTTTTATTCTACTTGAAAGGGATGAGTAAAGCGGCCGCGGGCCGTGCAGCGGGGTACCGTAACCAGGATTCCGTGTACGAGGTTTTTAAACGCCCTACTATTGTGAAGGCGGTAGAATATCTTCGGTCTGAAATGCGGGAAGAAGTAAAATTTGACCGTACTACTGCGACTACTATGTATTTAGAAGCGCATAGAAAATCTGCAAACGCGACGGAAGAAAAAAATGTTGTCGATTCTTTATGCAAGCTTCACGGTCTATTTGCACCCGAGCAAGCGACACAGGTTAATATTAATGTAGATAATTTAGAGAGACTCGAGCGTATGTCAGATTCTGAATTATTAAAAATAGCAGGATCTGAGACAAATTACTTAGAGCCGAGCAAGGAGGATAAAAGTGTCAACTAAATATAGACAAGCGTCAGATGCTAGGAGAGCAAAAAGAACAACTACTCATACGCAGATTTCCCAAAACAAAGATGGAAGTATGAAACTTACTTCTATAAAAGGGAAACCAACTGGATTAGCTAAACCTAGTGGAAACACTTAAGCTCGTTATGGATATTGTTTTTGGAATAGCTTTACTTATTGGCTTAGCTTTCTTTGCTTATATGGGTAGTGTTATTATCTCGGAAAAAAAGGAGGCGAAAAAAAATGCCAAAAGTAGGAAAGAAAAAGTTCCCGTACACAAAAAAGGGAAAAGCGGCAGCAAAAAAAGCAAGAAAGCGAAAAAGTAAAAGGTATTAATGCCAGATTTACAAAAGCTCGAATGCTACAAGTGTAAGAAGCTGTTAGCAGAGAACCTTGTATTGCCCAAAGGGCTCTGTGTGTATTGCGCAGCGGACGAAGCGGACGAGTTGCCTAAACCTCCACCTACGGACCCCGGTCCAGATCAAAAAGAATTAGATGCACAAGCTCGTGCAGAAAAAGAACTGGCGATACGTGTATTGTCCAGAAAACGTCTTCTACCCTTTGTAGAAAAATTTAATCCTGATTACCAAGCAGGTTGGGTTCATAAAGATATTTGCCAACGATTGGAGAAATTTAGTCAAGATGTGGCTGATCAGAAATCCCCAAGACTGATGCTGTTCATGCCTCCGAGGCATGGTAAGTCAACTCTGGCTAGTGTGGCTTTTCCTGCTTGGCATTTAGGAAAGAATCCAAAACATGAGTTTATTAGTTGTTCGTACTCGGGCTCCTTAGCAATGAGTTTTTCAAGGAAGGTCCGTCAATTGCTAAGAGAGCCTAACTATAAGAATGTTTTTGAAAAAACAAAACTAGATAAAGATTCGCAGTCTATCGAATCCTGGTTAACGACCCAAGGGGGTGGTTATGTCGCGGCCGGTGTTGGTGGTGGTATTACAGGTAAAGGTGCAAATATATTATTAATCGATGACCCGGTAAAAAACAGAGAAGATGCTGAATCTGAAAACAACCGCGAAGCAACGTGGGACTGGTATACCTCTACAGCATATACCCGACTATCCCCCGGTGGAGGTATACTAGTTATTCTTACTAGATGGCACGATGATGATTTAGCTGGCCGTTTATTGCAACATGCGGAAGATGGCGCAGATGAATGGGAAGTGGTCAAATATCCAGCAGTAGCAGAAGAAGATGAAGAATTTAGAAAAACAGGCGAACCGCTACACCCAGAAAGATATAACCTAGAATCTTTAGAAATGATACAAAAAGCGATTGGTCCAAGGGACTGGACCGCGCTATACCAACAGAACCCAGTATCAGATGAAGGTGATTATTTTACTAGGGACATGATTAAGTATTATGAACCTGAAGAAATTGAATACGACAGATTACGATATTATTGCGCGTGGGACTTGGCTATAGGACAAAGAGAAAGGAACGATTTTTCTGTTGGGATTGTAGTCGGAGTGGATGAATATGATAATATGTTCGTAGTTGATGTTGTACGTGGAAAGTATGACGGGTTCGAGCTTGTAGAGAAGATCCTGGATTTGTACGAACAATGGCGACCAGGAATCGTGGGGATAGAACGTGGTCATATCGAAATGGCTATTGGGCCTTTCCTAGAGAAACGTGTAGCAGAACGTAAATTACATTCTGCTTATTTTAAGGATTTAAAAGTTGGGCGACGAGATAAAGAAGCTAGAGCTAGAGCAATTCAAGGTAGAATGCAACAAGGCATGGTATACTTTCCGAAGGACGCAATTTGGACCGGCCCAATGGTGGCTGAACTTCTTCGTTTTCCTAATGGGGTCAATGACGACCAAGTTGATGCTTTGGCCTGGGTAGGTTTAATGATGGTTGAGTTTGCAACTTTTTATGAGAGGCCTGAGCATATACCTTCTTGGCGAGATAGGTTAAGATATATTGCGAAAGACAAAAAAAGTAAAACTGCAATGAGCGCATAATGGCATATAAAAAACCAAAAAAGAAACTAACAAAAGCTGAAGAACTTACTTTAGCAAAGAACCAATGGAACGCTTACGTTCGTGCTCGAGATGCTGGGCATGATGAATACATTGATATGGCAAAGCGATGTGATGCATATTATAGAGGGGACCAATGGGACGAGTTTGACATGCAGCAGCTCGATGACCAAGGGCGACCGGCTCTAACTATTAATACTATATTACCTACCATTAATGCTGTACTTGGGGAACAGAGTACTAAAAAAGCAGATATTCAATTTAAACCTAGAGGTGGGGGCAACCAAGATGTTGCGGATGTACTCACTAGAGTCTATGCGCAGATAGCAGATAATAATAAATTAGAATGGATAGAAGCTCAGGTGTTCCAAGATGGATTAATACAAGATAGAGGCTGGTTTGATGTACGTATAGATTTTGATGACCATGTTAATGGCGAAGTTCGAATTACCACAAAAGACCCATTAGATATTCTTATTGACCCAGACGCAAAACACTATGATCCAAGAACTTGGAATGAAATATTTGAAACTAAGTGGATGAGTCTAGATGAAATAGAAGAAGTGTATGGACAAGGTAAAGCTGACAAATTAAGGATGTTAGCAGAGACTGGCACTACTTTAGGTGCTGATTCTATGGAATTTGAAGAAGTACGATACGGTGATACTGATCAAAATGAGTATGGCAATCAAATGCCAAATGATCCAGAAAATGCACGATCTCTTAGGTCCATTAGGGTAATAGAGAGGCAATACTATAGATTAGAAAACTGTATGTTTTATGTTGACCCTTTAACTGGAGACCAAAGGCAAGTACCTTACGGTTGGGGTAAAAAGAAAAGAGAAAATTTTGCAGACCAATATGGGTTAGATATTATTGAGAAAAAAATCCGGAAGGTCCGTTGGACAGTGTCCGCAGATACAGTTGTCCTTTTTGATGACTGGTCTCCTTATCGACATTTTACTTTAATTCCTTATTTTCCGTACTTTAGGCGTGGGAGACCTTTTGGGATGGTACGAAATCTCCTATCCCCTCAGGAGCAGTTAAACAAAATAACCTCTCAAGAACTTCATATCGTAAATACTACGGCAAATAGTGGCTGGATCGTAGAGAACGGTTCTTTATCCGGTATGACAGCAGATGATCTAGAAGAGCATGGTGCAGAAACTGGCCTAGTATTAGAGTTTAACCGTGGCTCTACGCCCCCAGCTAAAATCCCACCAAACCAAATTCCTACAGGTTTAGATAGATTAGGGCAAAAAGCAGCAGCAAATATTAAACAAATTAGTGGGATTACAGATGCTATGCTTGGTATGGATAGTCCTGAAGTCTCTGGTGTTGCGATACAAGCAAAACAGAACAGGGGTTCTACTATGTTGCAGGTCCCTCTTACTAATTTAGCAAAAACTAGACAATATTTAGCAGAAAAGATCCTAAATCTGGTGCAATCTTATTATACAGAGGAAAGAATCATACAAGTAACAGATGAATCTGACCCTTATAAACCAAGAGAACCTGTAGCAGTAAATGTTATGACCCCAGAAGGGGAAGTTATTAATAATTTAACCCTAGGGGAATATGATGTAGTTGTTTCCTCCGCTCCAGCTAGGGATAACTTTGATGAAATGCAATTTGCTGAGGCTATTGAGCTTCGAGGGGTTGGAGTACCAATACCAAATGATATGATTGTTGAATATTCACATTTATCACGTAAAGCAGAAATTGCAGATAGAATTAGGCAAATGGAAGGAACTGCCCCACCAACAGAAGAACAAGTACAACTACAACAGTTCCAGATGGAATCACAAATACGATCAACGCAACTTGAGATAGCTAAATTAGAAGCAGAAGTTGCTAATCTACAAACACAAGCCGCTTTAAATGTAGCTAAGACCGAAGCAGCTGAAACTGATCCACAGTTGAAGGTTGCTGAATTACAAAGTAAACTACAGGCTAAACGAGAGGAACTCGAATTACGTGAAAGGTTGTCAGATATGACGAACCAAATGCGTAAAGACCAGAGTGATACTGCAGCAGCTTCTAAATTGGCAGCTGCAGCCATGAAAACCACAGGAGGTAATTAGAAATGGCAAAAAAGAAGAAAGCGAACGCACCACAAACCGAAGATAATTTAGATGTTGTCTATGACGGTATACCAGGAGCAGATAAAGTGACAGATGAGGATGTTAAGCCTTTTGATGTTGACTTAAATTTTGAAGACGAATCTAAAACGGAAGAAATCGAGGAGGAGGACCAAGTTGAAGAAGTTGAAGAAACAGAACCCGAAGTTGTTGAAGAAGAATCAGCAGAAGGAGAAGAGCCGCAGAGCGAAACGCAGGATGTTGAAATTGAAGCAGAAGGAGATGACAGCACAAGCGAAGAAGGAACGGATGTCGTACCTGAAGGAGATACACGAGAATCTGAAGAACCAGCTGCGAAAGGAGCTGATGAAGAAGCACCAAAAGAGCCAATGATTCCTAAATCTAGGTTTGATGAAGTGTTAGCTAAACAGAAAGCTTTGCAAAAACAATTAGAAGAAGCCAATAACCCTGTAGAAAATATAACAGAAGCCCCTGAATACGATTTTAATAGTAAAGAGTTAGAATACCAAGAGTATATTCTTAATGGGGATACTGATAAAGCTACACAACTTCGTAATGAAATGCGAGAGGCAGAAAAACGTCAGATGATGTATGAAGTACAAGCACAAATGGGGCAAACAGTTCAAAAAAGTACAGAAGCTGTAGCCTTACAAGCGAAAGCAGTAGAGCTTCAAACAAAATACCCTGAATTAGATGAAGCGAGTGCTACTTTTAATCAAGAGTTACAGCAAGAAATTATGGATCTTAGGGATGCTTTTATGATACAAGGTTTTACAGGGGCAGATGCTTTAGAAAAAGCAGCCAATTACATTATAAAACCTACTACGGAAGTTCCGGCAGTAGAAGAAAAAAAGGCAGACCCAGTCCAGAAAAAAGTGGCGGAAAAGAAAAAAGTAGCAAATACTACTAAAAAAATAGAGGCAGCGGAGTCTCAGCCACCGGAGATGAAAGGTAAAAACAAAGTGGATAAAAAAGTAGATATTGATTTACTTTCTACAGATGAATTTGATGCCCTTCCAGATGAAACATTGCGAAGAATGCGTGGAGATTTTGGATAATCTGTGGTATAAAATAAAAAGTTTCGCTTGTTAGAGCGATATCTAACCTGGGTCGTTCCAGTAAAAAATCGTAAATCCGCCTGCTACGGCGTAAATCTAGTCGGGTTCGTACCCGTTAAACTAACGAGAGCGTCACCCCAACGATAAAGGGTACACGGATAAATAGTCGCTCCAATAAGTCGACTGGTTAATAATTTTAATTAATGGAGACATTATTATGGCAAATACAAACTTTGCCGCGTTGACCAGCGAACAATTGACAATCTGGTCACGCGATTTCTGGCGTGTAGCTCGAAATATGTCATTCATTAACCAATTCGCGGGTAGTGGATCTAACGCAATGGTTCAGAGAATATCTGAATTAACCCAATCAGAAAAGGGAGCTAGAGCGGTATTAACACTTTTAGCTGACATGACTGGTGACGGTATTGTTGGAGATAACACTCTCGAAGGTAATGAAGAAGCATTAAGAGCGTACGACATCGTAGTACAACTCGATCAATTAAGGTTTGCTAATAGACTATCTGGTAGATTAGCTGATCAAAAATCAGTTGTTAACTTTAGGGAACATTCTAGAGATGCCCTTGCTTATGCAATGGCGGATAGAATTGACCAATTAGCATTTTTATCTTTAAGTGGTGTAGCTTACACACAAAAGAATACTGGTGCATTAAGGTCTGTCATGACTTCAGGACAGAACCTTGGTGACTTAGCATTCTCTGGTGATGTATCTGCCCCTACGTCTAATAGACATAGAAGATGGGATGCTACAAGCGGCCTAGTGGCTGGTGATGTTACTGCGGTAGCAGCAGCTGACACTATTAGCTATAAATCTCTTGTTGATCTTAAAGCATATGCTAAAGATCAATATATGAGAGGTATAAGAAGCGCAGGTAATGATGAGATGTTCCATCTTTTCGTTACTCCACAAGTAATGGCTGACCTTAAACTAGATTCAGATTTCTTAGCTAACGTAAGAAATGCTGGAGTCAGAGGACCAAGCAACAGCTTGTTCGCTGGTTCTTCTAGCTTAATGGTTGATGGGATTATGGTCCATGAGTTCAGACATGTATTTAATACATCTGGCGCTACGACTGGAACCTCATCAAACGCTGGTTCAGCCGGATACAAATGGGGTGCTGACGCTGATATTAATGGTTCTGCATGTTTATTCTGCGGAGCTCAAGCATTAGCGATGGCCGATATTGGTATTCCAGAAATAGTTGAAGATACTTTCGACTATGGCAACCAGAACGGTATTTCAATTGGTAAGATATTTGGTCTTAAGAAGCCAGTCTTTAACAGTGACCACTCAGGTCAAAATGAAGACTTCGGTGTTATAAGATTAGATGTAGCATACTAATTGTGTTATATTTTATAGGTGGTCTTTCGGGGCCACCTATAATTAAAAAATTTTAGGAGAAAATTATGATAATAGTTGCAGATGAAGATAAATACATAACCACAACTTGGGGAGCATCCATTCGGTTAGAGGCGGGTGTACCTAAAGAAGTGGGGAATGATATAGCGCTTCTTGCGTTACAACAAGGGTGTACGGAAGTTAAAGGAATAAAAGAAACTCCAATTAAGGAAGAAGCCCCAATAGAAGAAGCTCCAATAGAAGAGGCTCCAGTAGGAGAAGCTTCAATAGACCTTGATAGCATGACTAAAATACAATTAGAAGAGTATGGTCGTACTATTGGGATAGAGCTTGATAGACGCAAAAAGAAAGCAGCTTTAATTGAAGAGTTAAAAGCAGCGGAGTAGATAAATTATGGCAGGGACACTAACAGGTGCTAACCTTATTAGTAGAATTCAGGACACCTTACAAGATAGTACAAGTGTAAGGTGGCCAGAAGCTGAGTTACTTAGGTATATAAATGATGGACAGAGGGAAATTGTTAACTTTAAACCTGATGCTAGTGCTACTACAGCGACCGTAACTTTAGTAACTGGGACAAAACAATCTTTACCTACTGCGGGATTAAGATTAATAAAAGTTGTTAGGAATATGTCTGATGCTTCTGGTGGTGCTACGGGTAAAAGAGCAATTAGAATTGTGAATGTAGATATTCTTAATACTCAAGAACCTAATTGGCATGACCCTACTGTATCAGGAGATGCTGCCCATGGTACTACTCCGAAACATTATGTTTTTGATGAGGATGACCCGAGAAGTTTCTATGTTTATCCAGGCGTTGCTGGTAGTTCTTTCGTGGAAATTGTGTATTCTAAATCTCCTGCAGACCTAGCAAATACAAGCGCTACTATAGATATTGATGATACGTATGGAAATGCGATAGTGGATTTTGTACTGTATAGGTGCTATTTAAAAGATGCAGAGTATGCAGGAAATCAACAAAGAGCAAGTAACCATTATCAATTATTCTTAAGTAGTATAGGACAGGGGGGACAAGCGCAAGACTTGTTGAGCCCGAATAATGATAGTATTCAGTCCCTTCCTATGGTGCAAGGTGGTGGATAATAAATGGCTACCTTCTCTTCTTTAGTTAAGGAAGTTTTACCTTACGTACCTGGTTGTCCTGACACGCTTGTAGAAAATAACATTCGTTCAGCGACCATCGACTTTTGTGAAAGATCAAAAGCTTATACTTTTGATTTAGACCCTATTAGCACTATTTCTGGAGTGTATGAGTACGATTTTGATCAACCTACTGGAACGGAAGTTCATCAAATACTTCATATGATCTATGATGGTAAAGACATGGACCCTATCAGTCCCCGTAGTTTAGAACTTAATTACCCAGATTGGAGAGATAGAACTGGCCAGCCTTATGTTTACTTACAAAAAACAGTAGGAACTTTTTGGGTAGTGCCGGTTCCAAGTTCTTCTGTTTCTAATTCTTTAATTTTAAGTGTTGCACTGAAACCTAGTAGAACTTCTAACAATATAGACACAGAATTCTCTAACACATACAGAGACGGTATTATTTATAATGCGCTTTACCGTCTTTTAAGGATGCCAAATAAAGAATGGACAGATATAAATGCTTCACAAGAATATTGGTTCCAGTTTAATCAAGAAGTAAAAAATGCAGAATTAAGAGCGAGGGGCGGAGACCTTGGAGTTAAAAGAACAGTTAAATATAAAGGAATTGGATTACCCAGGAGGAGGTATGGAAAGTACGGAAAGGAGATCGATTACTGAGGAATATGTATCTCCGCAACTTGCGGACATACGCCAGTGTTGGGATCTTATTAGGCCCGGTATTGTAGAGATTCTCTCAGAGACTCCTTCTCTTACATTTATCCCGGAGGATGTTTACAGTGAGTGTGTGAATGAAAGAGCATTTTTATTTACTTCTCCTGTAGGTTTTTTGGTCCTTACTATAGAAATAGATAGGTTCACAAAAGACAAGACATTGTATATGTGGTTAGCGTATACTTATAAAAAAGGTGGGCATCAGTGGTTTGCCCATGAAAAATGGATGAATAACATGGCAGAAAGTTTTGGATGTAAATATATAGAAGCCCAATCAGCGATACCAGAAATGGAAGCGTACGCTAAAAAATATGGATGGGCCTTAGATACACGAACATATAAGAGGAAAGTAAATGGGTAAACCAAAAGCATCAGAATATAAGGCAACAGACCAAGAAAAAACGCTTGCTTCTGTTTCTTTGGCAGAGAAAAATTACTTTAGGGAAAAATATTTACCTAAACTTACAGAGTTAAGAGATAGGTCTTCTACAGAAGATTATCAATCGGTAGCAAAAGGGCGGGCTAGCGCAGATGTGGCGCAGGCTGGGTTGTTAGCTGGAATGGGCGCTGCTTCGTCTGTCGGTGCAGCAGCAGATCGAGCTTCAGCTGCTGGTTCAATGATGCTACAGGCTGGAGCACAGGGTTTAGCCGCCCAAAGAGGCGACCAAGTTAATGTGCTAAAAAATGCAAGAGGCATGCAGGCAACTGCACAACAAGGACTATCAAAAGCTGCAAATATTGCGACTACAAAACAACTCTCTTTTGCAAAATCTAAACAAGCAAGAAGAAATGCTAGGTGGCATTACGCAGGTAAATTAACAAACATTGGTATTAAGAAATTGAAGGACACAGACCCAAACCTGGACCCAACTACAGAGGATGCTGACTCTGATGATAAGATCATTACTCCTAATGGTGCTGATTTCACTGGTTGGACTTCCCCTAGCGGTAACTGGGAGAACCCTTTTGCTTTCGCAGAAGGGTCAAGTTTTAAATGGAAAGGGGGCCCTTAATGCAGCAACATTGGCTAAGGGGTGCTTTTTCACCTACAAGAAGGGACGCAGGAGAATCTCAACATAACCCTCTCGGCGATAATATGGGGCTACCTTCCGTTAGTGATCCCGAAAAAACATTTGCTCATATAACTAGACAAGACTACATGGACTACCTAAAGAACTTTAGGGATTTTGAGGAGCGTTTACTGGCTTTAACTGAGGATGACTCTTTAATCAAACAAGCACGGGTAGACCAAGAAGCGCAGAATAAAATGTCTAAGGAAATACAACAGAGAAATATACAAAGATATGGAGGAGCGGGTCTTTCTGCAGTCCAAAGACAAGAACAAACAAGAGCATTACAAAGAGGGGGGCAGTTAGGTATGGCAGGTAGTATAAATAATGCGAGGGTCCAACAAAGACAAGTAAATTCTGCGTTACTAAATGAGCTTATTGGGATAGGACAAGGCGTAAATCAAAATGCTTTAGCTGGAATGGGCGATGCTTCTTCTCTGGCAGCTTCTAGAGCAGCTGCTTACCAATCAGCAAAATCTCAACATCATGCAAATAAACTTGGATTTGGTATGGCTGTACTTGGAGCACTCATATAATGGCAAACCTTTGGGACAGGCTTACTGGGCCTACTAATCAAGAAAAAGCTGCCTATGAAATAAATAGGCTAAATATAAGACAGGGCAGGGAGCAAGAGCGAACTCAGTACGCTATGAACTTGGCAAACCAAATGGCACAGAATGGAATATGGAACCCAGAAGAAGGGCCAAGTTCCTTTAAAATAGATGAGTTTCTGCGTCAAGATCCGGCTACAGGTATGTATGTCCATCAGGGTCTCATACTCCAAGGGATGAACATGAGTAATAAATTTACAACCTTTTTGGATACAAAAGAGGGAGTAGAAAAAAATGCATTTGCTGTAACGCTTGATCCTAATACTCCGGACGGGCAGGGACCAGTAATTATTATGCAACGGGATGATAATGGGAAGTTTGCACCAAAGACTAATACTGCTAGTGATGCTCCGGAAGGTATACCTACAATGACACAAGATGAGTTTGAAGGCCTCATGATGCTTAATTTTGGGATGATTAGCAATCTGGCCTATCCATGGTTGGCACAGGGACAGTTAGTCTCAAGAGCAACACGTAGAGACGATAATACTTGGAACGAACAGGGCAATGTACGTGGTTCAATCAATGATGTTTATGCTCAGGCTGGGGAGACAGCGAATGAGATAGATGCAGCGGATATCCCTGTCGGGGAGGGTACTTCTATGATTACCGAGTTAGCTGGCGAGCTTAAAGCCCGACATGATGCACTGGTGGCAGAAGAACAAAAAGAGATTGAGGGTATGGATGTAGATCCTAGTTTTGGTTCTATTCCAAAGAGTTCAGTTGAGAGAAAATCTTTACCTAATAGAACTGTAGATACTTCTACCCCTGAAGCAAAAAGTGCTTATGAACTAGCTAAAAAAATCTTAGCGACGGATGAAACTGTTGTTTATGGGGAGGACGATAGAATGACTTTGCTACAAGGTTATTGGGGAACTGTAGAAAGACCTACGGCTGGAAATAAACACTATACAAATGTAGGCATGGGTACACAAAATAAGTTCCAAACCACAGGCAACATGAGCTATGCTGTAAGGCGATTGCAAGAAGCTTCAAACCTTGACCCAGATGAAATGATAAAAGTGAGTTCTAATGAAAGACTCCAGATGAACCATTACATAAAAAGAAAGACGGGGAGGAAAAGCTCTAGAAACAAATTCAAAGGAAGTGAAATAGCAGAGATGTGGCAATTGCGAGTAGATACATATAATAAAAAATGGAAAGACATGGCCCAAGAGGTTGTAGATAACCTTGAAAAAGATGATGCAGCCTTGAAAGAAGCGGGAGGTAACCAAAGAAATACGGTAGTAACAAGGATTAAAAACCTTGAAAGCGAGCTTGAGACTATGCAACTTTCTCCTAGTGTAAAAACGGAAAAAGAAAACCAGTTACAAGCGGCCAGAAAACAATTAAACGCTATAGATGGTAATGTAGGCCCTGGTCTGATGGATTCTACTATTCCAAATATTATAACTAAAGGCGAAGATGGTAAGGACCTTTTAGAAAAAGATGAGAATGACCTTATATCTCCAGAAAACGCTGAAAAGTTTATAAAGAAGAATGAATCAGTTATACAACTCCTTAGCGAAAATGATGATTTAAAAAATAAGTTTAAAGCGTATGTAGATAAATATGGAGTACAGTCACTAGAGGATCTTAAAAATACTCGAGAGGAAGGTAGACGTGACGGAGAGATAGACCTTACAGACGTGGATATAGCTCTTATTTCAGCAGCATATGACCAGAGTGACCAGCCTTTCCATACAAAATTTTCTGGATACTTAAATGCTTTCTCAGGCGAGCGAGGAGCACAACAAACGAGGGCAATTAATGCAGAGAATCTCAAAATGGCACTGGGTACTTATAACAGGGCTAGCTCCGACTGGGAATCTCAACTAGGACAGAAGTTCGTGGACCTTAACGAAGAACTTATTGAGCTTATGTGGGACGAAGAGGGTGATCTGACAGACTGGGATGAGAGAACACAGTTAAAAACTACGAATTTATTAAATGAGATTAAGAATCTAAGAGGAGGGGTTCATTTTAACTACAACCCTGAAACTAAGAAATACGAAATAAGTGGACCAAATGTAGCAGCAGCTAAAGATGCTTTAGAACATACGGCAGGGATACTATTTTTACAGGCAGTCAGAAGACAAGGTCCAGCAGATTTTCCTGACAGGATACAAGGTTGGTTCTCTCCAGGTGACCCAATAGACATAGGTCAGATTATGAGAAAAGTTAGGTATAGAAGGGAAGTTCCAGGTGACTCAAATAGCCCTATAGAAGAAATATACCTTACCCCTGCAGGTCGACCTTTAACAGAGGCACAGGGCAGTTTAAAACCAGGTGGGCTGTCTTTCAGATTTGGTGGCCCTACGGAGAACTCCTATGGTAGAAACCTTCTTATGTATTTTATCCAAGAGTTAGGGACAGATGTAGGGAAGCAGTAAGATATGGCCAAGAAGCAAGTAGTTGACGATGTTCTTGGAGCTGGAGCTGTACCTACAACACCTTATTCTGCAGATAACATATTAATAGGGCAAGGAGGAACTGCTCCTCCGGTCTATGATACAAATGAAGTTATACCCATAGATGACCCCATCCAACTTTTTAGAGCTGCCTTTTCAACTGGAGTAAAAAATACAGAAGCCCAACTTTTAAATTTTAGAGGGGCTTTAGCGTCTATACGTGGAGATGAAAAATCAGCCGTAGGGCTTACACGACAAGGGGCTTTAATACAAGAATCAGCTGCATCTGAGTTAGCTGGTGTAGAATCTTTTGGGGAGTTTTGGGAAGAGCCTACTTTTGGTGGTTTTATCAATCAAGTTATTATAGCTACTGGACAATTTGGGCCCTCTGCGATAGCTAGTGTTGGTTTAGCTATGACGGGTGCGGGAGTTGGTGCGGGGGCTGCTGCACTTACAGGCCGTACTATAGGGGTAGAAGCTCTTAAAAAAGGGGCTAAAGTCGCTATTCCTACTAGTCTAGCAGCAAAAGGGGTCGCAAAATCAGAGATACAAAAAGTAGTAGATAAAAAGATTAGGCTTGAAGTAGCGAAAGCACAGGGTAGAAAGACAAGGTTAAAACCCCTAACTGCCGACGAGGAAGACATGATTAATCAACTTTATGCAAAGGTACGTGCGGATAGGGTTGGCACTGGGGCAAAAATAGGGGGGCTTGCAGGCGCAGGAACTCAAGAACAAGTCATGGGGACTGGTATTTCTTTTGGGGATTACGCAGAGCAGGGAATGCATGATCCAGATTCTGCTTTTTCCTCTGTATTACAAGGGCTTGGCTACACTGCAGTAGGCCTTGGAAGTGAAGTTGCTGTTTTTAAATCAGTCCAAAGAGCTCTTAGTAAGAAAGCTCCTGATTTTAATGTAACAGCTTCTGCGATGAGAGAAGGCAAGGAACCTCCTATAAGGAGTAGACGAAGCCGTATAGCTGAGGTAGCTGCAACTACTTCAATTTCTGAAGGTATAGCAGAAAGGGTCCAAGAAGAAATTTCCGTGCAACAAAAATTTAGGATCGATGACGAATACACGCAAGCCCATGCAAAATTAGATAGATTAAATGCATTATTTGCGGGTTTCTTTGGTGGAATGGGAATAGGAACGGTGATTGGTACTCCTTCTGCTGTTATGGGAAAGGCAAGAGACCAACTAGAAGCAGCACAAGAGTTTAAAGCAGACCAAAGATACCAAGAGAATAAAGTTAAAGCACAAGAACAAGGCCGTGTTTTCACGGAAGATTCTAAGTCTCTTACCCGTCAGTTCGCTGATATGGCTAATAATAGAATTAATCGTGATATGGTTTGGGTGGATGCAAATAGTGAAGCTGAATTTAATAAAATTAAAACTAGAATGCAAAATAAATACCCTAACTTATTTACAGTAGCTATTGCGGGGGTTGGGACTTTGTATACAACAAATCAGACGAAAGCACAGTCCTTTAGCAATATGATGTCTGCTTCACCTCTAAATACCGAGAAGTTAAATAACTGGCTTGCAGATAACCTTGGCTATACTCGAAGTAGGGAAGGTGATGATTCTCTTGTAGTCGAAGTTAGGGATAAACAAGGTAATTTCCGTTGGTATCAACAAACAAATACTGAAGGGGAACAAGCAGCTGTTGAAGCAGCTGAAGCCTATATAGGAAAAGCACGTAATTTAAGGGTTCAAACACAGTCTATAGAGGAACATATAGAGGAACGTGCAAAAAAAGCGAATATTACATTACCTACAAAAGCAGAACGTATGGAAGAAGAGATGTCTGATGATGCTACTGATGAAGTAGAGCAGCAGGGTAGTTTTATGACCCAAGAGGAAGAGGTTGCGGGTGGGGAGGGCATGTCTATTATTGAACCTACTGGTGATGATGATTTTATAGGAGTTACCCCTGTCCCAAGTACTGACCAGACTAGGTTTCAAATAGAGGGGTCAGAGCAAGCACCCATTGTTCCTATTTTTGAGCGAAAAGGTAAAAAACTATACCCTAAGGGGTGGCCTACTGTAGAAGCGGATACAGATAATACTTTTGCTGGCCCTGCATCTCCAGAATCACTTGAAAAAGCTGCTGCTTATCACCCAGAATTAGCTATAGGTTTATTTAATTCGAATAGGTCTCAATTTCCACAACATTTAATAGATAGATATATCCAACTAGTAGAGGAAGAATCTGGGCCAGGTGTAGCTTATGCTATTGATGAGGTACAAGATGAAAATGGAAAGGTTTCTTTCCCAATCCGTAAATATACTGTGCCTGCTTCTTCTATACCTTTAACTCGAGAGTTAAAAAAATACATAAACGTTGCAAAAAGATATGCAAGAGGCAAGGGCTCAAGATTTGCGATTGAATCAGGTGATATGGAATCCAAAACTCCTGGAGAGCCTGTAAAACCTATACCAATTGATTTGCCTTATTTAACAAACGCAGGGCGTGTACTTGGGGAAGCGACAGGCCAGATTGACACAAGAGATCGAGGCCGATACGGAGCAGCTCTTGATGGTCTTGGTTTCTTTTTAAGTGAACTTGCTTTAGATGGTAATTATATTCTTTATTTTGATCTTAAACCTATGACCTTGGATCTCTCAGCTTTAGAAAACTCTGGCGCTATTGTGTACACAGAAGCTATTTTTGCTGAAAGGGATGGGGAAAAGAGGAAAGTAGGGGTTAACTTTTTCACTATAAAACAACTTCAAGAACTAGCCGCAAAAGGAGAATCGAAGGGGATAGAAGCAAAAATAGAGAAAGTGCAACAGCAGATTGAAGAACAAGAAGCTAAAATACAAGAAAGGGAACTCAAGACTTTTCCAGACTTTAGGGATAAGAAGGGCAATCTAGTTACCCATGCAGGCGTTGTACAAAAGATGAAAGATAAGAAGGAAAGACTTGAGAATCAACTTGACGGTTTGCGAGACCAATCTTTTATAGATTCAACACCAGAAGGAAGAATAGAAAGCCTAGAGGCACAAATTGAGGCCATAGAGTTAAAAATAGAGGATAGAAAGAATAATCCTATAGATGACTTTGAAACAGCAGAAGGGAAACTTATTACACAAGACACACTTCTAGAAGACTTAGAGGAAAGGTGGCTTGAGCTGGTTCAACGAAGAGAACATGAACTAGGGAAACAAATGGATCATGACGCAGAGGGTGACATGACTGCGGTACTTCAAAGAAAAGAAGAAGATGAGAGTGTCTTTCGAAGAAGGCTATGGAAAAACCCATACTTCCCTGTAAAAGAAAAGGTAAAAGAAAAGAAAGCTAGTTTTTCTTTCAGTACTAAACTCGAAACAGATTTAGATGCTGTAGTCCTTGATGACTTTAAACGTATCGCCACAGAAAAGTTAGGATTAACAAGGGAGTATAGAGTAATTTCAACAGAGGAAGGGCTGTCTAGCATACTCTCACAAGAAGAGATGAATGCTATGCCTGCTGATATTTTGCGTACTACTGAACTAATGCGAAGAGAGGTTAGAAGTTCCCCATCAACACAAGGGACAAATATAAAGAAAGAAAACACAGGGTTAGATTTTGATATTATTATGGTAAAAACCAAAAACCCTTCTTTTGGAATTGAACTAGGGACCCCTGAGGAAGATGTGATGACCCCTGCGAGACAGGGGGCACAGCTTTATTTTTTGGCGCATGAAATAGGGCATAGTTTTGTTAATCAAGAACTAGATAAGAGTTTAAAAAACCCTAAATTACGTAAAGCTTTAATAACTGCGTTTAGGGAAGAACAACAAACTAACGATACAAAGCAATATAACACCCCTGACCAAGAAAAGAATTTTACTGAGTGGATGTCAGATCAAGTCGCTTCTTATTTAGTAGATGAAACTAAGAAAGCCCAAAACCAAACAGAATCGTTCTTTAAACGTATAGCCATTAAGATTAAAGCTTTTTGGAAAGGGTTTAACGAAATTGCTAGTAGAAGATTTAAAGTTAGTCCTACGTTTCGTACTTATGTAAATGAACTTTCTAAGTTAAATAAGACAAGACCTAATAATTATCAAGTGCAAGCAGAAGTTGAAAATGAAGTAGAACAAGTCATTAAAGATGTTCCTCTTAGTAGCCCACGAGCTGCACAAAAAATCCAAGCGGCCACTAAAAAAGTGGTTGAAACCGGTAGCATAGATCATTTAAATTTTTTAAAGAAGGTTTTTTATGATAAAGATAATCTTCTTAGAGGATTTGGACCGGGGGGGATAGGCTTAGCAAAAATGTTTAGAGCAACTTCTCAAAGTGAAGAAGCGATTGGGGCTCTAACAGAAGGCCCTAACATTTCTAGGTCTAAGATGAATCAAATATACAGTATTCTTGGCATAACCAAATTATCACAACTAGTAGGTGAAAAAGAAGCAATCTTACTGGAAGCAGAAAATGAATTAATATCTAGGGAAAACTTACAAACTTCTGAAGCTAAAGAGATAAGAACATGGCTCACTGATTTCTATAATGAGCTTGGTTTAAAAGATATGGGGATTGCATTTAGGAAAAACTTTTTCCCTCGTCTTCTCTCAATTGCAGAACTTACGGGGGATGATAGTAAAAGACAACGTCTTGAACAGATGTTAGTTGAAAAGAATAAAGGTAAAACTTTTACTAATAAGCAAGGAAAGAGCTTTACTATAGATGAAAGGCTTGCTGCCCATCTTGTAGACTCAGTAATAGCGGATCCAACTAAGGCTTCGATAGATATAACATCAGAAGAAGAAGCATTTTCTATTGGACTAACTAAAGGCAGAGCAGAAACTTTTGAAGCCCTTTCCACAAAAGATCTTAGAAGTATAGGAGTTCTTGAAGAGCCTTATATTGCTTTACAACAATATGTTCAAAACATGGTTAAAAAACAACAAATTGAGAAAAGGGGTGGAACTAAACAGATACAAGAATATTTAGAACAGATTAAAGACCCAAAACAAAGAGAGGCTGCAGAGCAGGCTGTTAACGCAATGTTGGGTAAAATAGATCCAATTAGAAGTAGCGTGTTTAGGAATATTAACAATGTAGGTTTGCTGTGGAATATAAGTACTATTCTAACATTTAGTACTTTCGCTTCCTTCCCTGATGTCGCTGGGCCAGTATTAAGAAGCAGAGAACTAGGTAATTTAAGAGATACTTGGCGTATCCTTACGGCGGCAATGTCAGAGGGGGACTTATCTAAATTATCACAAGAAATTGGTGTAGAAACGAATGATGCAATACACCAATTATACTGGGGAGCAGGTGAATTAGATAATGTTGATGCTACAACTAAAGATTTAGGGAATAAGTTTTTCTGGGGAATTGGACTAGAGTGGTTTACTAAATTTACGAGAAGGTTTGCTACTGGTATGGGGAGGCGTTTTCTCTTAAACCATGCTGCAAAAGTGAAAGAAGGGGATGAGCTGTCTATGCGATATTTAAGAGAGCTTAATGTAACTGCAGATGAAATTTTAGCTTGGAATGACCAAGGAAACATTGGGGCCCCAGAACATAAAAATGTACAACTGGCTCTTATACAGTTTGTGGATGAGTCTATTGTTCGACCAAATTCAGCAGAAAGACCTACTTGGGCAGATGATCCTAGGTTTGCTTTAGTCTGGCAACTTAAACAGTTTTTTTATTCTTATGGAAAGACCGTTGTTGGAGGTAATGCAAGAGAAACGGCAAGACGATATGAAGAAGCTGGTATGAAAGGGGCGGCTCCTCACTTGTTCTTAGCTGCTGTAACACTATTACCTTTAACGATGTTAGGTTTTGATCTAAGGGAACGTTTTAAAGTAGGGCTAGCTTGGGCACTTCCTGGAGTAAGCCCAGAGGATAAGAACTATAGAAGGTCTTTAGATATGGAGTGGCCTGAGTATTCTGTAGAAATACTTGACCGTTCCGGTATTTTTGGGCCTTTTACTCTAGCTTTGCCTTTATTTATGGCGGATAAAAGGTATGGGGATCCTTTTTGGGTAGGGCCCCTTGGTCCTAGTGTAGAAAAAGGATATGATATATTTACAGGGGACTTTAGATGGAAAGATCATGTTCCACTTTACTCACCATTATAGGTATAATTAGATATGGCATATTCAGATACAATAAAATTAGTAGTAGGAGACACACTCCCTGAACTTACTTTTACATTAAAAGATTCTAATACTGCAGCAACAGGAAAGACCTTAGATGCAGAAGATAGTTCAACTTGGGCTCCTATTAACCTTACTGGAGGTTCAGTTAAGCTACGTATAAGAGAGGTAGGTAGTACTACAGTTCTTAAAACTATTACAGCATCTTTAACTAATGCTTCTTCTGGTATTTGTGCAGTTCAGTTTCCTACGGGGACTTGGACCACTGCTGGTACTTTTGAAGGAGAATTAGAATATACAAAGTCGGATAGTAACGTACAAACTGTACAGGATTTAGTTAAATTTAAGGTTAGAGACGATTTTGATTAATGGCGTTCCGGTTTACACTTACCTACGCCAACCTAAAGGCTAGTCTTTCTTACTCTGACTTAAAAGTCAGTGATATAACAAGACAGAAAGCGGCCGCTTCCACTGCCTTTGTTGATACTAGATCAACAGTACATAATGAACTTTTAAAGAGTCTAGTAGCTTACACAGAGCTTTCTACTGTAGTTCAATATATACAGTTAACTGCAGTAGACATAATCTTAGACGCAGAATCTAAAAACCTTTACTTTACACCTCAACATGGCTCTGCAAATGCTGTTACTATTGGGTTTACTGAGGCACTTGCTTTCTCTGTTGGTAAAGGGTTAGTTGATACTCCTACCTTATCAGATTCCCCTGCCCTTAGTGTTTCAAGGCCTTTAGCGGATTCACTTACTTTTGGGGAAGTTTTTGCTAAATCACTACATTTTTACAGGACTTATTCTGATTCATTTAGTTTTAGTGATGTTATTTCCTCTGGGGTAGACCTAGGTAAAACAGAGACTACTTCTTTATTAGACGCCCTTTCTTATTCAGGGTCTTTTGCCCATACAGAGACATTAAGTTTTATAGAGGATTTTGCGAAACAATTTGATACAGGGGTGACAGATACTTCAAGTATTACAGATACTCTATCTTATTCAGGGTCTTTTGCTTATACAGATACTCCTACTATAACAGAAGCGATTGCTTTAGGGCTTTCTAAGCCTCTCCCCTTAGATAGTACCTCAGTTTCTGATTCTTCTGTTTTAGCTCCAAATTTAGGTAAATCAGAGACTTTAAGTATTGCAGACAGCTTTAGTCGAGTAGTTCCATTTTCTCGTACTTTTACAGATACCGTATCTTTAGATGACAGGGCTTCTATCTCAGATCCCTTACAAACAGACGTTTCTTCAATAAAAACTAACGTTGTAGGGTTTACAGATGCGCATTCGTACACTTTTTCTAAACCTTTTAGTGACACGTACGGGTTTACAGAACAAATTGAGGTAAGTCCTACCAGGGTTGTTTCTGATTCTTTTGCTTTTACAGACGCTATTGTGAACACTTTAGACTTAGGGAAGACAGAGAGTGTCCCTCTTTCGGAATCATTATCAATGAGCTTTAGCACATTTGCTACAGATAGTGCTACAATATCAGAAGCTATAAGCATTGTAACTGTACAGAGCCATAGTGTGCTCAATGCTACGCCTCTTAATACAGGGACATTAAATTAAAATTAGGAGAAACGATGATAAAAGATGACTTAATGCTAAAAGGTAAGCTAACCATAGCTATAAACGGCAAAGCAGTTAAGGAAGTTGATAACCTTGTAGTTACTGCAGGTAAAGGGTATGTTGCATCTAGAATGAAAGATGCTTCTGCTACAGCCATGTCTCATATGGCTATTGGTACTGGGTCAACTGCTGCGGCAGCTGGCAATACTGCTTTAGGTAGTGAATCAGCTAGAACTACATTGACTTCAACTACTGTAAGTGGAGCGGATGTAACTTATGTTGATACTTTTGCAGCGGGTACTGGTACTGGTGCTATAACAGAAGCAGGGCTCTTTAACGCCAGTAGTGGTGGAACGATGCTTTGCAGAACAGTGTTTTCTGTAGTAAATAAAGGCTCGTCTGACTCAATGACCATTACTTGGACTGTAACTGTATCATAATAGAATAGGAGCGGCCTAGTGGCACTTGTCTTTAAAAATAATGCAAAGACAACCCTGTCCGCTGGTATTACTGACACTGCGACCTCTATAGCTGTTTCTAGCGGGTCGGTATTTCCAGCCTTAAATGCAGGGCAAACGTTTTATGCAACCATAGATGACGGCACTAACATAGAAGTTGTTAGTGTTACAGCCCGTAGTGGCAATACCCTAACCGTAGTCCGTGGACAAGACAATACAACCAATAACTCTTTCTCTACTGGGGCTGCTATTGAACTGCGTCTTACTGCCGCAGTTTTAGAAGAATTCCACCAAGACGATACAGCTTTAACAGCCTCAACTATTACAGTTGATGATATAACCATAGATGGTTCAACAATATCAGATGCTGGGCATTTCACAATAGATTCTGGTAATTATATTTACTTAGATGCAGATGGTGGAAATGTCGTATTTCAAGATAATGGCACAAGTATAGGAACATTAAGTAATCAGTCTAGTAATTTTACTTTAGTATCTAATGTCCAAGACAAAGACATAATATTCAAAGGTAATGACGGCGGCTCAACCATTACTGCTTTAACTCTTGATATGTCAGATGCAGGTACAGCTACATTTAACCATGATGTAAATGTTGGTGGTGATGTAAACCTTACTGCAGGTGCTTTATCAATAACAGGTGATGGAAGTAACGCAGTAACATTTACAGAAACTGGTTCTGGATTAATGACTATAGCTACAGCAGATGACTTTGTTGTTGATGCAGGTGGAGATATTAATCTTGACGCTGATGGTGGAAATCTAAGATTTAAAGATGCAGGAACAACTATAGGTCAATTCTTTAATAGTGCTAATGATTTTGTAGTTAAATCA
>TARA_R100000808_G_scaffold142_2_pt1 | contig 22709 bp, 33 predicted proteins | sample TARA_R100000808 | Tara Oceans TARA_R100000808 (sample SAMEA2622852) | marine metagenome | biome: marine biome (ENVO:00000447); feature: marine epipelagic mixed layer (ENVO:xxxxxxxxx); material: "saline water (ENVO:00002010), including plankton (ENVO:xxxxxxxx)" | depth 140 m | reverse complement strand
CTCACCAAGCTCCAGCTCCTCACCAAGCTCCAGCTCAAGCGGCTCACCCAGCATGGGCGAGCAGTCGGGAAGCTCTTCAGCTTCTTCCTCCAGTTCAGCTTCTTCCTCCAGTTCAGCCTCGTTCCAAAACACGAGGAGCCTAGTGTTCGACGGCACAAACGACAGCGTTGAGTTGGCTAATGACGTAGCAGTTGGAAACACATGGACCTACTCCGGTTGGGTGAAACCGTCGACCTTCAGCAGTTCAGGACTATTCGGGTATCTGGCCGCAGAAAACAACGACGGAGGTGCTGGTGGTACAGCGACGCGCCACGGCCTCGGCCTTGTTCAGAGTGCCACAAATCATGGTGGGTCTGGCATGGTCTACTATTACAGCCAAACAGGCACAGGTAGCACTCAACTTTCATCAACGGCCCTAACAGCAAATGTCTGGAACCATGTTGTAGTAACTGCTGACGTTTCAAACAACCAGCTAAAAATCTACCTTAACGGCAGTTTGGATAACACGCTTACAAAATCCAATATTCAAACTGTTTTCGACTCATTAGGACGATACTCTACCAGTTGGTACTTCGAGGGAGGCATGGATGAAGTCGGGTTCTGGGACACCATACTTTCAGCAACTGAAATTACAGCAATTTACAACTCTGGAACTCCTGCTGACTTGGCAAGCGATGCTGGGAATTATTCCTCTAGCTCTAATCTTATCGGTTGGTGGAGAATGGAGGAAGGAACAGGCACTACAGTTGCCGACTCTTCAAGCAATAGCAACACGGGTACACTTACCAACGGCCCCACGTTTAGCACAGACGTACCATGAGCCGACAATACGTAATCCTGACCGCCGACGAGGTGGAAAACATCAATTTCGACGACGTGCTGGAAACCTCCGCCGACACTCTCCGTCGATCTAGCGAGGGTAAGACGTTTGTGAAATTTGAAGGCGACACCCCCTCATGGTTGGCGGGCAAACCGACCATGACACAGGCTGAAATACTAACGGTACTGAACGCCCCGGACGGCGAGTGGTACGTTGAAGAACCTGAATAATGCCCAAGCCACGAGGACTGGGCGACGTCATCGAGGGGGCCTTGAAAAAGATCGGTGTCACAAAGGAGAGGGTGGCGAAGCTGGCGGGCGGCAAATGCAACTGCTCGAAAAGGCAGGATACCCTGAATAAATTGGTTCCATTCAATAAGAAGGACCCGTTTGAACCCGATGACTCATGACCTCGCATACTGGCTATCCTCCGAGAGCAAGGCCCAAGACTGGGAGCTCAAGTACAGCCTGCGCTCGTTTGAGAAGTTTTTCCCAGCTCTCGGGCGCGTGTGGATCATGGGCAAGCACCAGCCCGGATGGTTGAACGAGGAACGCGTCACGCGTATCGCGCATCCCGATCCCTATAGGAACAACAAGGATGCAAACCTCATTTCAAAGCTCCTGCGAATCTCGCTGGAGGAGGGGCTGTCGGAGCGGTTCATCTGCTCCTGCGACGACCACGTACTCCTGAAGCCCGTGACACCGGAAGACTTCAAGCCGTACTACAACAACGACATGACAGGCCAGACGTCTTGGAAGAAGGGCCGGTGGCATGACCGTTTACGCGCAACGCGTGACACGTTGCGCGATAGAGGCTACCCACAGCGCGAGTACGAGGGCCACATACCCTACATGCTGGAGAAATCGAAGATACGCACGTATCTGGAATTTGATTACGGCAACCCGCCGGGGTACGGCGTGTTCACCCTCTATTTCAACACGGTGGACACCCCCGGGATCGCCAAGATGAACAGCGAGCGCGTACGGGCCGCATTCTTTGAAACCGTGGACAACCGGGCCGTCGAGTCGAAGTGGAACCTCGGCAACAGGGTGCTCTCCTACAATGACGCCGGGCTGAAGTCCGCCACGCTCCGGGAACGCGTCGAAGAACTCCTACCCGAGCCCTCCAGCTATGAGCTATGAGATACTTTAGAATACGCAGTTTTTCAGGTGTGCAGAACCCCCGATCCGGCCTCGACGAGGACCGGGGGACGATGCGACTACTATCAAACACGATACCCTACCCCGTGGGTACGTTGTCCTCGCCGCCCCAATGGGACCGGGTTTACGAAAACGTGACACCGGCGGCGGGTAGCGTGCAGACGTTCACCGACGCCAACAGCAACCGTGTTGTCATAGGAACCAACAATGTTGGACAGACGACCAACATAGCCTTCCTGCCCCCGGCACTCTCCTACATAAACCCGGAACCGGCGGGCGACGCGTCGAACATGGCGTCGTACTCATACAACACGCAGTCCTACTTCAGTGTCATAGACCGCCGTGTCATAGTGGGTAGCGGCGACTCCCTGTACGGCAACAAGGAGATTTCATCGAAGACGAGCTGGGCCTTGGCGGATTTTGAAAAGCCGGAGGACCCCACGTCCTACAGCAACGCCGCCTACGATTTTCCCGAGTGCAAGACCTTCGTGGTAGGCCCTCAAAAAGCCGTCTTCGCGGCGGGCAACAACGAAAACCCCCTTACCGTCTTCATCTCGGAACCGCAGGACATCCTGGGGGGCGGCCTGCTCGGCCTTGAGTCCGGTGTCATGAGCCATGTCACGATACCGCTGACCGGGGCGACCAGGATAACCGCGCTGTCCACCTTCAGGGAGTACGTCGTCGTCCACACCGACGCGGGTGTGGTGCTCCTGACACGTCCGACTCCCCAGCAGGCTTCGACAGGCTGGCGGGTCGAGCAGATTTCCACGGCCACCAACGCGGGGGCGTCCTCGCCGAATACCGTGTCACCGTCGCTGGGCTCAAGCCCCTACTACCTTGGCACGGACGGACAGATTTACAGGAACGAGACAGAGCCAGCCACCGACGAGGCCCTCCAGCCCCGAGCCCGCGAAATTGCGTCCTTCCAGGCCGTGGGCCAGTGGGATGCCGACATCCGCAACCTGACCGGGGCGTTCAGCACCTACGACTCAAACGGGAACTGGTACATCGTAGGCGCGAACAGCGACGGCCGCGACGTGGCCAACGGGCACGGCTGGTACATGATGTCCGGTGACACGAACATGATCAGCGGGCCGCACTGGTATCCCAGGTTCACCTGCATTCAGGCGATTCCCGGCTCATCGCATTTACTAGGAGTTGATGGTGACGGCCAGTTCTGGACTACCGATCTCCGTGACATCCGCGAGAAACGTGACATCGACGACGCGTTCGTCGTGTCCGAGACGGACGGCCCCAGTGTCACGGTGTACGAGTCACGCCTCGACGCTACGGCCGTCGGAACGGACCAGAACCAAGTTCTTTCCACGGGGATGGGTGAGCGGTTCATGCTGAACGACCCGTTCCAAGCCGAGTCCGTGCCGAAGGACGACAACTCGCTCAACCACCACTACCCCACGCCGTTCGCCGACCGTAACGACGCGGCCGCAGAGATTACCGGGACCTCCTACGAAAACTCCATCCTCTCCGTGGCCGAGACCGCCTTTGAGGATTTCGGCCAGCCGGAGAGCACCAAGCACTTCATGGAGATGGTTCTCAAGTTCGACAAAGGGTCTGTCGGCTACCTAGGTGCGTTCGTCGAGACCGAGGACGGCAACACCGACGGTTCGTGGGTCGGCTCCGTCGAGGGCAAGGACACCCACAAGATATTTATCAACGTGCGCGGGCGCAAGTTGCGCGTGCGCCTGTACGCCGCCACCGACGTCGCCGCGAGGTGGATACTGAATGACATAAGCGTCGGGTTCACCCTGCTCAACACGCTCTGACATACATGGACGCAGAAAACCTACTCTCCCAATACGGCCTCCCCACCCTCGGGGCCATTTTCGTCAGCATCGCCTGCTGGGGCCTCGTGACATTCCTGAAATCGTTGCTGGTCAAAGAGATGACCGAGCTCAAAACCAACCAGCGGGAGATTTCCAAGGAGGTCCGTTCACTAATGGACGACATCCAGCGGATCGAGCTTATGCTCAGGCTGAGTCACGACCTGAAGAGCGGTGCGGGCACGTTCCAGCCGGAGATGTCACGGATCGGCAAGGCCGGTACTGACACCGAACTCTAGTCCTCCCACCAGCCCATGGCCTCCTCCGACAGGAGCGAGTTGGCGTAGGAATCCCAAGTCGTCTGCGGGTTGCCGTGCCGCAGGTACTGCTGGGCTCGCCACAGGTCGTGCCGGTTGGCGAGGTACGTGCCGAACAGGCGGCGCAGGTCGTGGAGCGGGGATCGGGACGGGTTAACCGTCCGGAGGATGTTGATGAGGTTTTGGAACTGCCGCCCCGACGCCCGCGAGAGGAAACGGCCGTCGGAGGTCAGCGATTTCTGCTCTATCCTTTCAAGGGCCTTGTCCGAGATCACGGTGTAGCCCGCCGTGCCTTTTTGTTTAAAATCACCGGCAGGCACGACCCAGACGCGATTCTCGTTTCCAACACGCTGTATCCAGTCGCGTGACACGTGGGCGATCTCGTTTCTACGAAGGCCCGCGTGCAGTGCGAACGCGCACGCAACATAGAAATCCCCATTGGACGCTTCCACAAAATCGTGGGTGTCCTTGATCTGGGACTCGGCGGGCTGGACCCAGATTTTCTTACAGCGGCGGTAGGGGCGAACTGCGCGCACCTCGTCGCCCCAGTGCAGGGTCCACCCGCGAGCCTCGTGGGCTTCGTGGGATTCGGGGGTGGTGAGGGCCTTCACCTGCATGAGAACGGAGTTGAACCCCCGTTTCTTGGACTCGGCCTCTTCCGCGTCACGCGCAACGCGGACGACGTGGGACTTGTAGGACTCCAGCCACTCGGGCCGGAGGTCGAGCAGGTTGAAATTTTCCAAGTCGACCCCGGCGTGGTTGAGGATTCGTCGTACGCCGGAGACGTACGAGTCTATAGTCCGGGGCGAGAGCCCCAGACGGGCGCAGAAGTCAGTCCGGAGGAACTGCCGCCACTCGGCGAACGTACACTCCGCCTGTGACACCCGATGCCGGCCGGGGTGGAACTTATCCTTTGCAGACTCGATTGAGTGTGTAACGAGGTAATCCCGTATCTCGTCGGCCAGCTTCATGGCCGTGTTGCGGTCATTCCCCAGAGGGAAGTAAACTTGACGATTGTGCTTAAAGGCGCGGTATCTGTATCCGCGCTTATTGTGCTGTATGGTAGTGCCCTTGCGGGTTTTAACGGTTTTCATGGTGACGGTCGGGATGACGGTTCTGTGACGGTTCTTGTATGGCCCCAGTTCATTTGGTAGCCTCGCCGCCTCAATTTCTATGGTTGCTACATTACGTATATGAATCGTGTTTGTCAAATATATAATACGTTACACGAAGGCGGCATCCGTGTGTCGGCATGACACGTCCGTAGTTTAAGGCACTGCCGCGAACCCGCTCCTGTAAACGGCCCGGGGGCCATTCAGGTGTCAACAAAATGAGCTGTTATACCAGAGCAACAGAATACTATGACGGTATCGTGACGGTATCTGACAATGATTGAGGGCAGAGAATTAGCGGACTGGGTCGACCGCATCGATGGTGAGGAGGAAGCACTGTCGGAGTCGGCCAAAAAGCAATGCGAAGCGATTTTCAAAAAGTTGTTTCACCGGGCAAAGGGCAAGGCCCTGCACGATGAAAACCTGAAAACGGAAATCCAACTGAACATAAATTTAAACCTAGGCGACAAGCCCTCCTGCCGCGTGCAGGGGTTCGTACCGCCCACGGTCGTGGAATGTCACGAATACTAAAACAGATCGGACTCTCGCGGGATGACGTCGAGCGCATGCTGGGCACGCGCCCGACAAAGCACCGTTATCTTTTCGGTCCCCGGCAGGCTGTCATCCGCAGGCGGTTGAAGGAAAACGCCACGTGGCTGGTGTCACAGTTTCTCTCCGGCGAGCACCCCAGATACATAGCGGCCGCCCTGGGGGTCAGTGAGGAATCCGTTCGCCGCAGGCTCCGGGGTCACGACCTTTTCGGAACCGGGGGCCGGAAGGGCCGTCCCGTCAGACCTTGCTGATCGTCCATTTCTTGTTTCCGCGCTTCAGCCAGTCTACACCTTTCTGGTGGTAGTGGTTGAACGAGCGGCCCATGCGCTGGGCGTCGACACCTTTCAGGAAGTTGTTGGCTCCGTCCAAGCAGGAGAGCTGTTTCATGAACTCTGTCGCCGATCCCGTCCACTGGTTTTCGCCGAGGGGGCCGGTGAAATAGTCGTCTTCAAAGATTTCCAACAGCTCTAGGAAATAGGCGTGCGGGCCGTTGTTCAGCGTGTACGCCTCCACCTGCCGGTTGATGTAGGACTCAACGCCGAAACGGTTACTGCCCTTCAGCTCGTCTGGAATGTCGAGGTCGAGGAGGTAGCGCGCAAAATACGGCAGTTCCCTCTGGCACGTCTCATAGTTCTCCTGACGTGAACCGAATGTGACATCGTGGCTGTAGCCGCGAAAGACCATGACCTTGTCCTTCACGGACTCGTTCAGCTCGGGGATCATGCGGATGTCCTCCTGCGTGTAGTTGGCCGTGACACTGAGGCGGCCCGTCCACGGGATGTAGGCCGCCTTCTGGTATTTTTCGTCCACGGTGAAGCTGGCGTTGGCGACGATGGACTTGATCGTCGAAGTGTAGTGCTGGTACTTCTTGGAGTCGGAGGCGGGCACGCGGTCGTCGATGGTCCAGATTCCACGCTCGAAAAGCGACGAGTTGAAATTGGTCTCCCCCATTAGGAACGGGCCGCAGGCCACCTCGCCGCCAAACAGGGGGCCGAGGATGCCGGAGTTTATGAATGTCTTGCCCACGCCGGGATCGCCTATGGTGAACAGCGCGTGCCCGGCCTCCGGGCGTCCCGAGTACGCTCCCTTGTAAAAACGTGACGCCCACGCGAGCCAGTACTCCAGTTGTTTCTGGCCGTACACGCCCATCAGTAACTTTGCGACGAACGGAAAATTTACTTCCCATTCCTGGGCCTCGTCTGCGGGTTGCATGACACGGACGCGCGAGGTGTTTAAATATTTCTTCCCGTGGTAGCTGACGACTTGGTTTTTGTTAAAGACCACGGGGACGGCGGCATCGACCAGCTTCTGGGTGATTATCGTCGAGAGGGCCTCCTCCAGCTCGGAGTACGTGGCTCCCCTCGGTGTCACGCTCCGCAGTCCGTGACCCACCTTCAGCCGAATTTCCACGTCGCGGCGCGTCCGCTGGAAGTAGTCGTTGCCGATCTTTTCGTAGAAATTCCTGCCGTCGTAGAAAAAATTGGAGATGGCCGAACCTATCTGGGCCTGCTGGTAGGCTGACACGAATTTGTGTCCGAAGATTTCGCCCCAGCTATAAAAGCCCTTCTCCATGTTGAAGACCTGCATGCCGTTCTCGCGGACGAGCGCACTGTCTACGCTCCTGTGCCCGCCGTGGGGGTCCCAGAACGTAGGTCCGCGCGCCCCTTCCTTGAACTCGCCGGGCCAAGCTCCCGGCCAGCGGGCCTCCAGCTCCTCGTAAATGTCTTTTAACGGAATAGGCTCCCCGTAATCGGCGAACGTCGCGGACTTGGTGGCGGCGTGCATCCATGCGTACGTCACGGTATTGGGTATCACATACTGTGACACCGACTGCCAGTCGCGGCCGTACAGGTAGTACTGGGTCGGCTTTGTCACGGCCTTGTCCAAGCCTGCGGCCAACGATGCGAGACCCAGTTCCTTGGAAGCCCTCTTCAGGAACTCCGTGGCGGCCTTGGTCCCCATGACACTTATAGGCTCCTCGAAAAACCAGACGGCGTGGATGCCGCCGCTGTAACTGCGGCTCAGGTACGCGCAGGGGTGGTCGCCGTCCAGCGACTTGTCCACGAACGACTGAACGTCGGTGTCGGTGAACGCCTTGGCGGGGTCGTAGTCAACGACCATGCCGTGGATGCGTACGGGTTCGTTGGTGCTCGTGACGCGCTGGTTCTTCTGTTCGCCCTCGATGAGGCTGAACGCGCAGTACCGTGTGCCCTGCTGGCGAGCCCAAGCCTTGTAGTCGTGTGAGCTCTTGAACCCCTTGGCGGGGTAGTTGAACGTGGCTGGGTCAAGCTCCCAAGGGGAGCGTTCAGTCACATCATTGGTTGAGAGGTTGTCGAGAGTAAACGGCATGATATTTCATCCAGTTTTTCGACAGCCGCCGCAACCGACCCACTGTTTTCGATGGTGTAGTCGACGAGATCGCTCGATACGCCGTCCTCCGACGCGTGCCCTGTGTTGTAGGGTTCAAGCTGTGTGTTGCCTCGCACAATATTAAGAACGTATCCTTTTTTGGCCTGTATGTACCGCGCCTCGTTGTCGAAGCGAACATCGTCGATGACGATGTTCTGGCCGATCAGCCCATCGATCTTTTGATCCATGAGGTAGAGCCAGAAATTCTTGTTCACTGTACTCCGCGCCCACTCGGTTCCGAGCGTTTGCATTAGGTATCGGCCCGACTTGCCTATTTTCGGCACTTCGACCGCCTTGTGGTCTGTCAGGTAGCACTCGGGTATGCCCATCGCGAGCAGGGCCTGCCGTATTGGGGCCGCGAATGAGAGCCGGACGTAGCCGTGTTCCTCGACGAGGTGTCTCGCCAGCGTTGTCTTGCCGCTATGGGCGTATCCTGCGATTCCGAGTATCATTATTTTGTAAACCTTTCTTCAATTGATGCTTCTGCGGCTACCGGCAGGCCGTCGGCCCACGGGATCGGGGAGCTCATGACACGCTCGATGTCAGCCCGTGCCTCCTCGGCATCCTCGTCCTTCACCTCGATGACGACCTCGTCATGGATTTGCAGGACGATGTTATATTTTGCATCCAGCTCCAGCAGGTGCTCGCAGAATACGTCACGGGCCATTCCCTGACAGACGTTTTCCACGAGGAGGGAGCCGTAGAGTTTGCGGCGGCGGTTGTATGTCGGCGAGTCGGGGTGCTGGGTCAGGCCGGTTATGTTGCGGCCCTCGGTACGCAGGTGGAGGTATCTCATGACACGGCCGCTCGGCAGTTCGTACTCAAACTGGGAGCCCCGGCTCTGCGGCACGGATTTCTTCAAGGCCCGGTCCAGCGTACGCCAGTATTCCGTGACAAGAGGATTACTCTGACGGTACGCACGGACCTGCACCCAGGCGTTGGTGGCGCAAACGAGTTCCTGCTGTGTCATGTCCTCGATGTGTTTTGGCGAGAACTTGGCGGCATATTTTAAAAAGTCCTTCTGAACATCCCGGCCGATGTCCTTTTCCAGCAGGGCCGATGCGCCGAACGCGCGTGCCTGCCTCACGAACGAGAACCAGCTCGCGCCGTAGCCTAGGGAAAGAACACGCGCCTTGGCCAACACGTACTGTTCAGGATCAGTCTTTTTTAAAGGCTCGGGGTCTTTGTATCCCATGCTCACACGGGCGTGCGCTTCGTACGGCGACATGCCGCTCTGCATCGCCTCCAGCATGGGCAGGTCGGCGGTAACCCACGCCAAGCAACGCGGTTCGATCTGCGAGAGGTCGCATATTATGAATTTATGGCCCTCGGCAGGTACGAACAGGCCACGGATGTTCACCCCCATGACATTGCCGCGCGGCATGTTCTGGGTGTTGAATCCGGTGTCACCGCTAAAGCGCATGGTGGTGTCGGCTCCAGCGTACTTTAAACCGTAGGGCATCGTGCCATCCTCGCGGATGCGGGAGCGCACCGTTTCCAACGTCTTCAGATGCTTGTTCGCCTTTCGGTGGTTGCTCATGGCGAGCACCCACGGGTACTTGGCCCCGTAGAGCCGCTCCCACTCCAACCGCGCGGGGTCGTCCTCGGCCAGCGACACGGGCGGGTCTATCCCCACGTCCTTGCAGACCTTGTTAAGGCCGCGTTTGGACTGGGGTGGAAAAGGTTTTTTATATTTAGGGTCGTAGTCCTGAGTCCACGGAAGGTTGTCCTCCGAATTATTTACCGTACCCTCCAGGGACGTGATGCCTTCCGCAAGAGCGTCGTAGTCTACTGTGACACCACGCTCGCCCATGCGGCGAGTCACCTCGCTTAACTGCCGTTCGTTTTCCGGCCAGTCCTTGGAAAGTTTATTCCATAGACGCAGGCACAGACGCGAATCGTCCAACGCGTAACGCGAAACGTCATCCGCGATGCCCTCGGCCACGATGTCGTTCCAATGCTTGCCCTTCATTCCAGTGTCACGGATCGACTTGTCCATCTCCTCGCCAAGGAAAGCGTAGGCCGCCCCCTTCAACGAGCGTGGGCCTTGGAAATAACGTGACATGTCGGCTGTGCAGGCCCATGTGGTATCGAACTGTGGGATGACCCCCAGCTCCTGACACCGCGCGAAGACGACGGAGTCGAAGGATGCGTTGTGGGCTATGAACAGGTCGCCTTCGATCTGCGACCAGTCGAAATCCTTCGGGTTTCCTACCCACTCCAGCCCGTCCTCGCGAACGATGCTAACGAGGTAAGGGTCGAAGTCATCCTCGTTCACGTAAGTGCATGGGTGTGATCCTGCTACGCTGTGGTGCGAGTCGTAGTATGTCTCAAAATCAATGGCACTAACCATGGTTCTTCCTCACCCAGTAATAGTAACCTTGCCGTGACACCCCGTGTCGGCGGCACGCCTCGGAGATGCCCAGCTCCTTGACGGCGGCGTGTACGGCCCGAAATAGCTCCGACTTGGAGGGAGGCCGACCACGGCCCCGTGCCTTGCCGAACGATATAAGCCCGCGTTCGGTCATTTTTTGAATTAAATCCTTCATTGTCAGCGAAGAGAATGCCCGCCCCCCACACACGAGGGGCGGGCTCCCCTTTAGTTAGTTATTCTAACTAGACCATTGCATCACTACTGGGCGGGTGTCAGTTCACGCGCCCATGAAATGAAATCGTCGCTGTGACGTACGCCGTAGCGTACTTCAGGCACGATCACCTTGTTGCCGCCGATGTCGGCGGTGTGGGTGGTGAGATCGAATGCCCCGCTCAACCAGTCCTTTTTGAAATGGTACTGGTGCGCGGTGATGATCTTGTGACCTGCACGGCGAAACGCGGTACGCGTCAGCTCATAGGTGAGCACGGCGTAGTCGGAACCCGCGAACTCGAAAGGAAAGTGCGAGCTGGGCTCCTTCAGCGGAGACTTGAGCAGGATCGTCATCTCCAACGCGGGGTCCCACGACGGACGTACGCGGCCGTCGGGGCCGTCGGACCATTCAGCCGTTCCCCCCTCGGCCTTCACGTCCTCGATGGAGTAGAGGGTGCGCGGCATCTGGTCGCTTCCGTACACCGTGTACTCGATGTACTTCTTACGTGCCGCCAGCACGGTGAACTCTACAGGTTCCTTGCCGTCGGAGATTACCAGGTCGCCGTCCACGACGATCTCGCCGGGGCGGAACTGCTCACTCAAAGGACCTACCTTCGCCACAATCTTCATCGTGGGCAGTCGCAGGTCCGACTCGTTGACGTCCAGCGTGTGGCTGGGCGTAGGGGTGGCCAGTGCGGTATCCTCTGTCGCAGTAGCGACAGCGGTTTAATCGGACTGGTCATCCTCGTTGTTGTTGTTGTTGTCCTTCTTCGCGAAGGGCGATGCGGCTTTTACTCGGGCCATTTTTGTTCTTTGTTCTTTTGTTGTTTGTTGGAGAGTGTCAAGTGTGAGAATTCACTGCATTCGTGACACATGCCCCCTAAAAAAAATCACTGGGTCTTCTTCTTCTCCTTCATGAGCACGTTCGTGGGGCTACCGCGCCTCGCGAGGCCGAGGCTTTCGAGCACCTCCATGAGGTTCTCCTTGACTGCGCCCTTCTGCCCGCGCGGGGCCTTGTCGGCCAGGAGGGTGGTGAGCTTGCCTAGGTCCACCTTCGTGCAACCTATGAACTCGTCCTGCGTGAGCTGGCCGCTGGCTACGGTGTTGTAGATTTCTTCGGCCGAACCCGTGAGCGTGGCCGAGCCCGAACGCTGTATGATCTTGTAGCCGGGAATCTCGACTCCCTCGTTGAGAACGAGTTCCCGGGCGTGGTGCTTCACGGACTTGGCCCAGTCCTCCATGACACTGGCTATGGCCAACGCCTTCGACATCTGGGTCGGGTCGCTTATTTGTGAACTGTGGACCTCGACCAGTGTAGTAGCGTCCATGTCAGCGCAGGTACTAGAATATTTACCCGCTAAAACGAGAGCGTTCTCGGCTAGGGCCGGGCACTTGGTCTTGGCCGCGCAGTACTGGCAGGCCGTAGGCGAAGGCACGGGCTCCAGCGAGTCGTCCTTCGCCCGTTCGATTATGGTCTCCAGACGTAGCCGTAGCTGGGCTTCGTCTTTGCGAGTGTAGGTGTGAGTGGTCTGCTCACCCCGACGAGGCAGGTAAAACCACAGTATGACCTTCTCGACTTCGGGCCAGCGTTCCATGACACCGAGCGTGTAGGCCGCGCCTTGGGCGTTGGTGTCAGCGGCGTCCACGCCGTTGTAGCCGAACTTGTAATCGACTACTACAGCCGTGTCACCGCCGATGGCTACGTGGTCGACAGTTCCGAAGGTCAATGACGACCCGTCGTCCTGCCGTCCGATGTCCAGACGAACTTCCCGGTGGTGCTCGTTAGCACCGTCCGTGACATTCTCGGTGAAGGCGATGCAGTCTTCGACGAGACGTGTCTGTGCGGGCGTCAAACCCGAGGTGTCACGCCTCTCCACACAATCGTGGAGAAGCGTGCCCTCGGCTGTGACAGGATGCACCTCCTGCTGTTCAGCCTTTTCAAAGCGTGGACACAGCTCAAAGCTGGCCAGCCCGGAGGGAGAATATTCTGCGTGGTCGCTCACTCGTCGTCCTCGAAATTGATGGTGAGCTGGACATATTCAGGCTGGTCGTCGGCCATCCTGAATATGAGGTGGTCGGTGTCACCGAACGTGTCACTCACGTTCTTGCTGACAAGGGCGACCTTGTCAGCTCCGTGACGCCGTGCGTCAAACCTGCCGACTACTTTGGCCAGCAGATGCTTGTCACCATCGGTGACATTGACCATCGTTCCCTCGTCCCACTCGTTGCAGAGTATGACGGAGGTCTCGGGTCCGTAGGTGCTCCCGCACGGGAGCGTGTCACCCTTCGACAGGGTGATCGGGGCGGTAGCCCCAGCTATTGATATGGTACTCATAAATCTCATTTCATGGAAGTGGGGGCATGGGCTCCACCCGTTTTACGCGGCCGGACTTTGGGTATCGCTCGTCGAGGATGCCGCGCAGGCTCCGCTCCGGTCGTGTAGCCCACGCTTCGCCCACTGTGACCGGCGACAAAGTAGCCGTCTGGAGCTTGTAACTCCACCGTATGGACCCGTCTCTGGGTTGTTGGTGCTTAAAGACATTGCGCACCATCCACCTCTTCCCGAGGTTACACTCGACCAAGTCGCCGATGCTGAATTTGGGAGTTGAGTAGTGGTGCGCGAGGAGGGCGCGGATTTCCTCGCGGTCGGCGGGGAGGTGGCGGAGCCGGTGTATGGTCCAGCTCGCCAAAATGATTGAAACAGCCGCGCCGACTATGAGCGCGCCGAAAAGCGTCTTCCAGTTGACGCGGTTTCGTTTGAGTTGGTCCAGAACCTGGGCCATCTCGGTGACACGGGCGAGCAGTTCCTCCCCGTTGTGGGCGAGCGACTCAAGCTCGCCCTCGATCTCAAGCGAGGACTCGTCCTCGCCGCGCGTTTTGTAGTTGATGGTTGTTTTAGTCATCGAGGGAGGTGTGTGTTTGTAGGGTGACATCGACCCCGCCGAGGCGCGGCCAGTGAAATTTTATGCGGGCAAGGGCTATGCCCTGCGGCTTAAAGACCGTGGCCTCCTCGGCCTTGATCGCGGCTAGTGCGTCCTCAAGGACGGAGGCCACGAGGTGCGACATGGTCGTATCGCACGCGGATGCCGTGGCCGACAGCTCCTCATAGAGCTCCCCGGGCATCCTCACGCCAAGCGTCTTCGTTGGTGTTGTCATGTGTGTTGGGTGTGAGTGTGTGTGTGTGTTGGAAGGTAAGAGTGGCAACTTTGACACGTCTGCTCTCGTCTGTCAAGCAACTCTATAAATTTTTTATACAACGTGACACACTAGGGCCTAGAGAGTGCATTGCAGGTCGTCGTCATTAATTGTGCCGATGGCAGTAATCTTGCGGCGCACAGCGCGGCACACCACGTCCTCGACAGTCCCAGCGGCGTATATAATTTTTTGGACGGCGGGCGTTTTCATGCCTGCCCGGTGGATACGACCTAGGGCCTGCTTGAAATGCACAGCGTTGTAGGTTGGCGAGATCAGACTGACACGGGGCCGGTTGCCGTGTATGTCATGCAGGTTTACGCCTACCCCACCCGCACTGATCGTGGCGATCATCAGGCTGGGCTCGGTGGAATCCTGAAAGGCTTCGATCTGAAGGTCTCGGTCGCCGTCCGACTGCGACCCGTCGATCCGGTAGGTCGGAATTCCGTTGGTCAGGTCGTCGATGACCTCGGCGGTGTCACGGAAATTGACGAAAGCCACGGGCCACTTGCCGTCGTTGACCGTGTCGTTGACCAACTGCTGGAAAACCTTGGTCTTCAACAACTCGATCTGCTGTCGGGCACGCAGGCTCTCCGTGAGCGGGTTGTCCGTGTCATGGGCCTTGCGCTCCTCCAAATCCGTGAGTGCCTGGATCTGCATGTACATCTCGTTGATGTGCTCGGGGCGGTCCACCGTGTACGAGTCGGCAACGACTATGTTGTCCCCGAAGTGCTTGCGTACCTCGGGCTCCGCCGTGCTCATGCGGCTGGCCTTGCCCTTCAGCGCGTCACGAATTTTCTGCAACGCGGCTTGCGAGCCGTTGAACTGGTAGCCGAAGCGGCCCTTCCGGCAACCGTGGGCGTTAATGAACTGCCAGTACCCACGGTTCCCGTCGTGGAGGTCGAGCGCAAACCCGAGGGCCTGCGTCTCCATGGGCGATTGGAAGGGCGTGGCCGAAAGGAATAGCATGTTTATCGCCTGCTCCTTCGCGGCCACGACGAGCTTGCTGTTGAGCGTGCCACGGTTCTTGGCCATGTGACACTCGTCGAAAACGATTAGCATGTCGGGGTCTAAATGCCACTCAAATTTCTTACCTCGCCGTGACACGAACGGGGTCTTCCCGGTGCGGAGCTTCTCCCAGTTCACCACGGCGTGGCAGTCTTTATACCGAGGAACCTTGGCCATCCACTCCTCCCACGACGCGATGACCGCCTTGGGGCATACGACGAGCACGCCGGTGTAGCGGATCGTGCCTGCCACGTAGCTGGCGACGGCCGTCTTGCCCGTCCCGGTGTCGGACGAGTCGAGTGCATAGCCGTTCGCGATAAGCGATTCGCGGATCGCGTTGGCGTGGGGGACTTGGTACGGGAATAAATCGATCACAGGAACTCCCCTTCGGATTTGCGGAAGGACCGCGTGAGACCCTCGGACCAAACGGAGCCGTACCAGCGGTGGCGGTCGGTGTCGTCCGCATCGATGCTCCCCTTGAAGTTGGTGTAGTCTATGTCACAGGTGTTCTCGAAAAGCAGTCCGGCCACCCGGTGGCGGGGTAGGAACGTCCGGCAGGCATAGTCACGGTCCGGTGTCACGGTTATGTCCTCGTCGTTGACCCGGGCGAACCTTTTGAGGTCTTCGACTGACCTAGCTCGGACGGACAGGTACTTGCGCCCGACGTCGTCAAACTTGGGCTTGTCCTTGTCGGGGGTCTCCACGATGGAGATGTGTGCGTTGTTTAGGTATATCCACATATGGTGCATGGGTTGGTTGTGTGTGTGTGTTGCGAATGCTACTGCTGTAGCCTGTAGAAATTTTCACGTACGCGCTCCAGTTTCAGGATGCGGAAGTGGGGGTGCTCCCTCGCAGGAGGGCTCGGTGGAGGATTACGCATGAGACGGCGCGTCGATCCGGATGAGGTGTTGTTGTTTTTCGAGCCCTCCTGCGAAGGGGCTTGGGAGGTGATACAGCCCCCCAAGCCCACCGCTACGGCGAGAATTATGATTTTCCGTGTCATAGCGGCTTTCACACACTTCCCTACTGGGTAAAGGCTAGGGTGAACAGGACGCCGAGAGACGCACCTATGACACATGACATGACGCTAATGGTCATGACCATGCTGGTGGGTACGCCTGGGCTCATCGGTGGGATGTCGGCGAACACGGGCTCCTTCAAGGCGTACACCTCGTCGGCGGGCTTCTGTCCGGCGGCGGGCTTCTGTCCGGAGGCGGGCTCGTCTAGGCGGTCGGCGAGTTCGTCCGGGGAGCCCGGCGGGTGGTCGCGGAGCATGCCCTTGCCGATCTTGCCGGTGAAGCACACGCCTTTCCACTTGCCCTCGATGGCCCCCCAGTCGCGAAGCTCGTCAACGGGGTTACGAGACTCCGAGTGTTTGAGAGTGTAGCGCAACGCGCCGCCCGACTTCTGGGCGGAGGCGATCATCGCTCGCCAGACGACACGTTGGCGTTGGGTTAAGGCTTGGTAGGTTTCGTGACCCTCCTTGGTGAGGGCAACACGCAACCATCTGACTATGCCTCTGCCTCCTTCGCAGAAGCGGGCTATCGCTTCATCTCGTGTCACGAGCCCGTTCGTTTCGGTGTTTATTGTGTAGGCCATAATTATTGGGTTAAAGTGTGGTGGAATCGCTGGCACTGCTCCTCATTGCTGACGGAGGAGAGCCAGTACTTGTCATGGTCGATCATGCCACGCACGACCTCGGCGACCGTGGCCATGTCGAAGTGTGTCATGTGAAACTCGATGGCCTCGGGGTCTTTGTTTGCCCGAAGGCCCAGCGTTACTAGGTACGTGTCCATTATGCGTCCTCCTTGTTTGCGGTGTAGAGTACGTTTTCCATGACCACATCGATGTTGTGGCGTTGCCCGAGGAGCAGGGCTCCATTGATATCGACTCCAGCCGAGTATCGCGAGTAGCTACTCTCCTCGCGTTCTGCAATTACGGGGACATCTGCCACAAGCCCGCCGCCGAACCTACTAGGTTTAACGATGATCTTGGAACATGTTGTGTGAGCAAACATTATAGGCCCGTCATCCGTATGCTCTGGGTCGGGGCCGCTGTTGTCGCAGATGTAGGTGTACTCCCTGTCGCAGGTGTTTACGAACAGGTGATTATTGTGTGGTGATGTGTATATACGATCCCAGATCATGGTAGTGTGTGTGTTGGGTTGTGTGTGGTGGGTTGCGTTATTCGCTTGCAAGGTTGCGGATGACTTCGTCGAGGGTCTCAATGTCGAGGCCGCTGTCGTTATAGGCGACCTTGTCGGGGGTCTCCAACGCGCCGACTTCCCGCAGGGTGTCGCGGAGTGTCACGTAGTCGGGCATCTCCTTGGCGAAATTGTAGAGCCCCTCGTCGTTTTGGAGCCACAGGGCTATGTTCCATGTGGCGTAATTGGCGTATCCGTTGTATCCGTCCATAGGTGGGTTGTGTGTGGTGTGTGTGTTATCGTTGACGGGCCCATTTACGCTGGGCCTCTTTCTTGCGGTCGGGGTGCTTCTTGGTGGGAAGTTTAACCAACCGAGGCTTGTAAATTTTGTGTGTCACGGAAGGGCAGGTACTTGGGTGCATGGTTTTCAACCACGTGGACCTCCTCGGTGCGGAACGTGCGGTTGCACGTCTTGCAAGCTCTGGAGCGGATTCGGCGGTCTCCAACGTCACGGGTGTATCGGACGGTTGTGGAGGCTTTGCATTTGGGACAGTTCATTTGTGGCGTGTTTTTGATGATGGCGATAATATAGCAAACGTTACACAGACCCGTCAAATAAAAATCTCAACTTTTTTTTCAGATAGATATTCTATCTGGTTTTTTCAGCTAGGCCCAGGAGGCGTTGAAAATGTCCCAGTTATCTTTAAATTTCTCCCATTGGCCCCGGCTCTTTTCGACGTGAGGGTAGAGCTTCAGGTTGTTGAGCCCATCGAGCGGCGAGGACGGGACCAGATACCAGACGTCGAATTCTACGGCGTAGGCGGCGAGGATGTCATACGTGGAGCAGGACAGGTACGCCTTCTTGCCTGCTCCGCTACGTAGCGAAATCCGGACGCCGTCCTTGTTCATGAAACGCGAACCGCGCACCTGCACGCGGAATAATTTGCCCCCGTTGTTCTGTACTATCACGTCTACGGGCAGGTAGTCGCCAACCGGGTCGTAGACGTGTAGGTGGTGGGCCATGGCCGAGGCCCGGAATGCCGCCTCGTAGTAGGCCCCTGCCGCCTTATTCTGGTTCATCGACCAGAATCTGCTGTGTCACGACTACGATGAGGAGGAGGAGGAGGCGGCCGGTTCGTCGGCAACCTCGGTCGGCTCGTCGAAGTTCCACGTCAGGCTGTAGTTGCGTGACAGGAGGTCGTTGGACGCGGTGCGGTAGGCTCCCTCGTAGGCGGTGAACTGCTCGGGCTGGTCGGCGGTGGCGAGGGCGTTGACCTTGTCACAGATCGTTTTGACCAGCGCGTACGCGACCTTGGAGCCGTTGCCCGTGGTGGCGGCGGCCTCTGCGGAGGTCAGCTCGCCTGCCGGGAGCAGGTCGGCCAGCGTGATGGTGAGGGTTGTGGAGTCGGCCGTGTAGTTGGAGCCGAGCACGTCTTGCGGTGTAATGTCTGCCATAGTGCCGAAGAGTATCCAGTCGTCACGGCAGGGCGGCAACCGGTTGTATTCTCGCGCGTGCGTGCGTTTTTTGGTGTTATCGGATTTTCTTTTTTAAAGAAAATCTCTAACACCGAAAAATGGTGCGCGTGCGAAGCGGACTTGGGGTGACATGGTGTCATCGCTGTTCACCATGCCCGCGCGTGTTTTTGCCCACTGTGTAGGGCAAAAATGCGTACGCGCGCAGGCTACGCGGTAAGCGGTGTCACGGCAACCCGGCAGGAACCTCGCATGCGTAAGGCGGCCTCCGTAGCGTTTTCCGGGAAAAAGTTTCAGCCTCCGGCCGGGCCTTCTTCAATCGCGTCCACGACAGGCTCCGCCTGGGCCAGCCCATCCGTATAGGCGGACGCGATTCGCGCAAGGTCGGCTCCCGAGGCGGCTATGCGTGCCGCGATGTCGGCCGTGGTGAGCTGGGGCTGGCCCCCGCCCTTCACCTCGATTGCGTGCGACGTGTGCGGTTTCCCGAACCCGTACTCCAACAGCATCTTCGCGCAGTTCATGCGTATGCTATTGTCGGGTATCTGTATGTATTGGACTTGGTTCTTCTGGCCCTTCACCCACTCACCCCGCTTGCGTGCGGACTTGGTGGCGGTGAGGCCCTCGCGCAGTACGGTCACGGCCCCGGCGAGGTCATCGTCGGAGATGAGTTCGCGCACTTCTTTTATTTTCTGGTCGGCGGCGGCTTTGCTCATGATATGTGTACGTGGACGGCTTCGCCGTCGGTGTCATCTAGGTATACGTGGTTGGCCCAGCCCCGCACGACGACCTGCGGCTGGCTGGGCCGCTCGTGGGTCTCGGTGGGAACCATGCAGGAGATGCTGTGCGTCCTGTGACACGTCCCCCGGTAGTGGAACGTCAGGACGGGGCGGCCTTCCCGGCGGCTGGCGGGCTTGTTGTAGTGGAAATAGAACCGGAGCTTCTTCTTCTTGGTGGGTGTCATGCGTCCACTCCCTCCCTGTCGAACTGGGAGCGGTCCCGGGCTATCATCTCCTGAAGCGTGCTGATCTGCTTGTCCTTCAGGAGTACGACACCCTTGAGCTGGTCGATCTCGTTGCGGAGGCGGCGCAGTTCGTCGCTCGCATGGGACTGCGCGATTGACCCGGCCTTTGTCGCGGCGCGTGTGTTCAAGGTTATTATTGTTTCGAGCGGCCACATGTCACGGCTCCGGGAAATCGGGCAGGCAGTCCGCGTCCGTGTTGATGAAGACGGGGGTGAGCGGACCCACCGAGGCTCCGAGCTGGTTGTATTCAAAGAATTCGACGGCCTCCCCGTGTGTCATGCCCTGCCCCATCAGGGACTCGATCACCTTGCCCATGTCATAGGCGAGGACGGGCGGCCCCTCGAACTGGTGGCACACGCCGATTATGCAGTCGTTGTAGCCGTCCATGCGTACGAACGGGTGCAGGCCGTAGTCGTCGTCGGGCTGTTCGGACCACTTGCCCTGCGCGGGCTTGGGTCCGCCTCCTTCGTTGTTCGGGTCGAACCTAATCATGTGACACCATCTCGTGGAGGATTCCGTAGCGGGCGATCAGCAGGGCGTCGGCCCGGCCGTCGATGAGGCGGCCCCGGGGCGTCACGAGCTCGGCGGAGGGCCAGAGCTCCCTGGCGCGCATGACGGACGCGCCCTTCGTTCCCCTGGGCGCGTCGCGGAGCATCTTCGCCTGCCACGTGCGCGGGCGCACGTGCGTTATAGGAATGGAGAGGCCGTGCAGGATGCCCGTCAGCAGGCCGTAGCCCATGCCGAAGCGGAACATGGATGTCACGCCCTGACCGGGCATGGCCCCGACTTTTTCGATGAAGGCGGCGACCGGCCGGTAGCGGGGGAGCAGTTGCGTGATCGCGGTGGCGTCGTACTCCCTGCGCGTCTTCGTCGTGCGGAGCACGGGAGTGTCGATGACATCGACGAGGGACGCGTCACGCGCATCGAGGAACGCGAGAGCCCCCGACAGTCCGGGGTCGATTCCGAGTACCGTGGGGGTGTCCGTCATCGGGAGAGTATGTCCCACAGGACCGTGGCGGCGAAGATGATGGCGAGTGTCATGACGACAAGCTCCAGCAGACGCATCATCCGCTCCATGACACCGAGGAGGTCGAGGTCGAGTCGGAGGACGAGGTCGTCACGGCTTCGGGCGCAGGAGCAGGAGCAGGAGCAGGTCGCGGCGGGGCCGTCACGGGTTCGGGAGGCCGGGGCGGGTAGTCCAGCGGCTCGTGGCCCTGTTCCGGGGTCCGTGTCACAAGGAGTTCGCCCAGCTCGATGGCCTTGGTCAGGACCGGGCCGGCTAGGTTGTTGGGCAACACGCCCTTGGGGTCGGTTTCGAGCAGGAGCAGGATTCCTTCGCGGACCAGCGCGGAGACTGACGTGTAGCGCGCCTTGGCCAACGCGCCAAGGCGGTCGCGCAGGTCATGGTCGATGCGGATGTTCAGTTGCTGTGTCGGGCTCGTCCGCGAAGGTTCGGGTTCGGGTTCGGTGGCTGGCATATAGCCAAATTGGCGGCGGCGTGTTACATTCGCAACATAAATGAGACCATTTACTTGACAGCGCGAAGGCGGGGTGGTAGGTTTAGCGGTAATAAAACGATTCCCCGCCCACCCACCAAGCATCGGAACCACACACACACACAACACACCATGGTCGAAACAGCCACAGACCCAAACACGCAACCCATGACAAAACACATCGCCATGCGGATTCCCAATTCGCTGGCGGAGCGCATAAGGGTGCTAACCTCCGACTCCGGCGTGTCCACGTCGGCGTTCATCCGCACCGCCATCGTGGACAAGGTCCGCATCGAGGAGATGGCACTCAAGCGCCTCGGCGTCGACCTCATCGACATCGCCAAGGACATCGCCGAAGGCAGGCCGCCGGACTGACGCTCTTTCTTCGCACAGAGGCCCCAGAGGCCCGGCAGGACGCCCGGACATTCACCCGTCCGGGCGTTTTTACGTCGGCGCTATTGGTAGGTGATGTGCATAGGCAGGAGGGTTATGCATAACACGCGTGACGCGTGGGGTGGAAGGCGTGTCAGGGTCACGTGCAGGGGGTCACGCGTGACGCGGAACGCGTGAGGTGGAAGGCTAATTTTAGCTAGCCTTCCAGAGCCTTCCACTTACTTGACATATAACAAAGTATATATTTGACAAACTGGAAGGCTGGCCAAAAAAGCCTTCCACCCCTTCAGCCCAGTAATAGAGCCAAATCCAAAAACAGGTGGAAGGCTAGCCAAAAAAGCCTTCCACCCACCAGCCCAGTCATAGAGCCACTTCAGGCTACTACTGGAAGGCTAGGAAGGCTATTTCTAAAAAACTGTTTAAAAATAGAAGAAGACAGGGGTAGTACCCCCTGTTTTGGCCCTTTTTTCGTCTTTTCCCCTTATATGAGTCTTCATATCGGAAAAAGCCTTCCTAGCCTTCCAGTTGGCCCGCCAGCCCGCTCTGTGACTGGTCTGAAGGGTGGAAGGCTAGGTTTTCAGCCGTCAGCCCGCCGGTTTTCAGCCGCCAGCCCGCTCCATATATGGCGTGCGGGCCTACGTGTCATCCTCCTCGTCGTCGTCCAGCTCCGCTTCAAAGTCCAACCCCGTGTCATCGATCTCCAGCCGGAGCTGACCGACCACCCATGACACGTCCTTCCTATCTAAATCCCAATCCTCTGTACTGAACTCTGTGCATACCCGCAGGAGTTCATCGAACAGCATGTCGATCTGCTCACCTCGGTCAGGTGCGGCCACGTCATTTCCGCTTGCGTGCGGTTTTGGTGCGCGCGTACGAGCGGTTCTTCGACTTCGACTGCACGCGCAGGTTGCCCTTGGAGTTGTTGCGTGGGTTCCCGTCCTTGTGGTCCACGTCCTTGCCGTCGCCCTTGCGGACGCGCCCGGCCTTCTCCATGCGCCTGCGGGCCGTGTTGCGTGCGGCCCTGCGCTTTTTCTGCGTGGCGCGTTTGTGGTAGCGTTCGTACTCCTGCTTGTAGTTTCTCATGTGTGTACGTTAGGTGAAAAACGTGACACCGGACACCGGTTTCATTTAAATCCCGACCCTGATGACCAATTCCAAAAGGTTACCGTAAGGTAACCCTTTGGGGTATCCTGACTAAAAAATCGAAGTTGCCGTGACACCGGCTGTGTCACGCTTCCTTTTCGGAGT
>TARA_R100000808_G_scaffold25085_1_pt1 | contig 22790 bp, 27 predicted proteins | sample TARA_R100000808 | Tara Oceans TARA_R100000808 (sample SAMEA2622852) | marine metagenome | biome: marine biome (ENVO:00000447); feature: marine epipelagic mixed layer (ENVO:xxxxxxxxx); material: "saline water (ENVO:00002010), including plankton (ENVO:xxxxxxxx)" | depth 140 m | reverse complement strand
TAGTTGAGGTTGAATTTACGGTAGGAAGTAAAGAGTATAAAATCCGAAGAGGAATGAAACCCAATCTATTTGAGATTTTTGTTGATGGTAAAATGATGGATCAAGACTCAACGGTTCGTGATTATCAGGAACGGTTAGAAAAATATATTCTCAAACTGAATTATAAAAGTTTTACGCAGATTATCGTTTTGGGGTCTAGTTCTTTTCAACCATTTATGCAATTATCTGCATCAAATCGTAGAGAAGTAATAGAGGATTTGCTGGATATTGGTATTTTTTCGACTATGAATCAACTATTGCGTGAACGAGTGGTTGAGACTCGTATGAAATTGAATCGGTTTGAGCAAGATTTAAAAATGACCGATGAACGTATTGCAATTCAACAAAAATATATTGATGATGTTGCTGAAATCCAAAACAATAAAATTGAAGACACGTTGAAAGAATTGGATTCTGCCGAAAGACAAAGATCCGAATTGGATTTGGAAATTCAGTTAATTAAGAATCGAATTGCTGTACTAGAACCAGATGTTGATGGTATTGAGGTTATAAGAGAACGATTGCAAAAACTGAAGACGATGGAGAAGAAGATAAGAAGTAACCTCAAAAAAGTAGATGCCGATATAAAATTTTATGATGACAATGATAATTGCCCAACGTGTGGTCAGACTTTGGATTATCAGCATGTTCAATTAATATTATCCGAAAAACAAAAACAGGCAGATGAATTTAGACAAGGGTCGGTTGATATTTCGGAAGAAATTCATTCAACCGAAAAGGGAGTAGAAACCAAAGAGATTATAGAAGGTGAAATACAAAATCATGAAATTTCTATCACCAATTGTGCTAATAGTACGGTAGCACTCAACAAATATATCAATAAATTAAATAAGGATATTGAGTATTTACATCAGGTTCGTGATAAATCTGATGGTGATCTTGAGAAGATTACTAAACTCAATGAAGAACGATATAGGATTGCTGAAGCAATAACTGAATTGGCAGAAGAACAGAAATATTATCATACTATGGGAGACATGCTTAAGGATGGTGGAATTAAAACCCAGATCATCAAGCAATATTTGCCCGTAATGAATAATTTGGTTAATAAATATCTGACTGCAATGGAATCTTATTTTAATTTCACTATTGACGAACAGTTTAACGAAATCATCAAAAGTAGGTATCGTGATGAATTTAGTTATGCTTCATTTAGTGAAGGTGAGAAAATGAGAATCGACCTAGCACTCCTATTTACTTGGAGATCGGTTGCTCAATTGAAAAATAGTGCTAATACAAATCTGCTGATTTTGGACGAAGTGTTTGACAGTTCACTTGATACAAACGGCACAGATGAGTTTCTGAAACTCTTGCAGTCATTAGATTCCAAGAGCAACGTTTTCGTAATTTCGCATAAAGGTGATACTTTGTATGATAAATTCGATTCTACGATAAAATTTGAGAAAATACAGAATTTTAGTAAGGTGGTATAAAAATATAAGAAAAAAGTTGATTTGACCTAAACCTTTTGGGTGTCTCATACGTCTAATATAGTGTAAGGGGTAAGGGTTGAGTATGAAAAACTTTGATTTGACGAGGTTATTATGATTAGTACATTTATGCATCCGAGTTTTCTGCGACAGAGCAAGATTGCCAATTTCAGTACATTGGAACAATATCAACTATATAACGAAGTCCAACGTGCCAAACGTGAAGTACGAATAGAAGCAACCGTAGAGTTGGCAAGGCATGAGAGGAAGAAAGTAAATTCTACCAAAGCAGGGTTTGGAACAAAATTGGATATTTATGCCTAAAAAGTGCTTTTTCTCTTGACAAGCACTTGCCGAATGTGGTATAATATAGACGTAACAAGGGGGAAAGAAAAAGTTCTTCCCCAATCAAACTTGAATTATGGAGTACATAATGGATAGAGAATTACATTACATTCAAGATGCGTTAGAAGCATACTGTGTTGCTAAATTGACCGAATTATCGGAGAATGATGGTTTATCCATCAGCAATGATTCTCATGAAAAATATCGAGTATATAAAGAATATTGTGATACGAGACAAATAGATCCTTCTACTGATAAAAAGGGTAAGGTTTACTACAAATTGTATAATGAATATCTTCCCGTATTTTGGAATAATCTAAAAAACGAATATCCTGATTCCAAGATAGATTTTGTTGATGTTGAAAAAGAATATAGAAATCTGAAGAAAAAGGGTGATTTTCTGATTAAGGTAGAGAATGGTGTTACCAAGTCAGTTTCATTGAAAGCATATAAAAAAAGCATTAAAAGAATTCAGGTATGTAGTGGAACTTTTAATTCCTTTATTACCAATTTCCTGTTTGACGGAAAGGGTGTCGGTACTTATTATACTGAATCTGGTGATAGTTTTAATAGTAAGAACGTGGAAGCAAGAGATTCTGAAATAGAAAAATTGGGATTGGGTAGTATCTTGCCTGATTTACATGAACTTGATAGAATAAATGCAGTTGTTAAAGAGAAATTTGTTTATGGTACAAAATCTGCATGGTATCAGGATATAGAACAGGATTGGGTTCATGATCGTAAAAGTTATGGTCATTCGGCAAAAGATCTAACACTGAAAATTATTAGTGAAAATTTTACAGATGAACAGGTTAAGTCCAGACTATTAGAACAGGTCGGATTTAATGGTGAAGAAGAATTGTTGTTGTTAGACCCCGATAGAGTTATTGATAGTATTACGAATGAGAAGTTTAAAACTCTTATACATAATGTCAGATTTAATTCTTCGATTGAGTATTATATAAAGGGGCAAGGAATTAATTTTGATTTTATCGGTAAAGATGGTAGTGTTTTATTGAGTGTGAATATACCATTTACTTTGAATTCAAATGGTGCTTGGTTTCTTCCTAAAAACAAAAAGGGAAGTTTTAATGAAAAAGAAGAAATTTTCTTGGAATACGGACAACGTAGACCGAAAAAATCAAAGGAACTCGCCACTTCAATCAACTCATATGTTAATCTTGGCAAGACGGGTATTCTAGGTTGAATTTCAGAAATATAGTGGGAAATCCACCTTTTCAGGATACTGCCAATCGTGGTAAAACTCAGCATAAGGTATGGATAGATTTCACTGCACGAATTTTCGATCAGGTGTTATCATTTGGTGGCAATTTCGGTTGGATAACACCTACTAGTTTTTCAAGTCCTAGTAATAAAGTATTAAATTTGTTTCGAGAACATGAAGTCAAAGTCATCGACTTTGACACTGGTAGGTATTTTCCAACCGTTGGTTCTACTTTCAGCAATTATACTATTGTTAAAGGAAGAAATCAGACAAATACCACAATGGTTAGAAGAAATGCTAGAGAATTCGAGGTTTGTTTTGATAACAGTACATTTTATTTACCCAATGATTTTTGTGATGAATCGTATTCCATTCATAAAAAAGTTATGTTTGATAATGTAGACAGGTTTAATGTTAAGAAGGATTATGTAAGTTGTCATAATATTTTGTTGAACAAGGAAAATTCGACATTGAGTAAAACCAAAACGGACAAACATATTTATCCTGTTTTTCATACCAACAGACAAAAATGGTTTACAACATTTAAACAGGATTTTGCTGATTCAAAGAAAGTTATGTGGACAAGAAGTGGTTATACCAAACCATTTTATGATGATGGTACTATGGGGTGTACTGATATGGGTTATTACATTACAGTACAGACTGATGAAGATGGCATAAACTTGGAAAACAATTTCGATACAGAGTTATTCAGATATATTTTCAAAACCGCAAAGTGGTCTGGTTTCGGGAACGAAAAGGTTTTTTCGGCATTACCAGAGATTCCGATAGATAGGAAAATGACCGATGATGAAATGTATAATTTCTTTTCCATATCAGACGATGAAATTAATTACATAAAAACCTTTAGTAATAAAAAAGTATTAAAAGATAAAACTAAAAAACTTATTAAGTCTGATACCAGAGTTAAGAATTTGGGAGAAGTTTTTACACCCAAAGAACTAGTTAATACAATATTGGATACTTTTCCGCAAGAAGAATTCAGTTCAAATCAACTTTTTTTAGATCCGTCTTGTGGGAATGGTAATTTTTTGGTTGAGGTGGTCAAAAGAAAGAAGAACATGGGTATACCAGATGATAAAAATGCGAGTACTATTTACGGGGTTGACATTATGGAAGACAATGTTTCAGAGTGTAGGGAAAGATTACTAAGTATATTGGGAAATAAATATAAAAGGGTTTTGGACAATAATATACTATGTACAAATGGTTTTGAGTATGATTATAGTTTTTTTGATTTATATAGTATATGAAATATCAATTGATTCGTGGTGATTGTCTTGTTGAGATGAAGAAAATTGATGATGCAAGTATTGACTTGATTTTATGTGATTTGCCTTATGGTACAACTGACCAATACAGTGATAGCAATGAAAACAGAGTTTTCGATTGGGATATGGTCATTCCATTAGATTTGTTATGGGAACAGTATAAAAGAATATTGAAACCGAAGGGAACAGTTGTTTTAACTGCTGACCAACCTTTTACTTCACAATTGGTCATTTCAAATTATGAATGGTTTAAGTACGAGTGGATTTGGGTTAAGGAGAAAGTGATTGGGTTTTTATTGGCAAATTATCGACCAATGAAACAGACAGAAGATATTCTGGTTTTTTCACCAGCAGGGGCATCTGCTGGTTCTGCCAAATCTGGAAATTCTATGACATATAATCCGCAAGGGTTGATACCTAAACGGGTCAAGAAAAGGAATAATCCTAAACGACTTGGTGTTGTTATACATAATCCAGATCATTTGGGTAGTGGCAATAAATTATTAACGGATTCGGAATATGAGCAGAAATTTACTAATTATCCATCAGAAATAATAAATTGCTCACTTGATGATGAACGTGTTCATCCTACACAAAAACCAGTTGCTTTGATGGAATATCTGATTCGGACACATTCAAACGAAGATGATTTGGTTTTGGATAATTGTATGGGCAGTGGAACAACTGGTGTTGCTTGTGGTCGAACAGGCAGGAGATTTGTCGGGATAGAACAGAATCAAGAATTTTTTACTATCGCAGAAGAAAGGATCAAAGACTCCTATTTTAATTTAGAAACTATGTTTGGGGGAGACAAATGAAATGGTTTTTCGATTTTTTGAGCAATAACTCACACGAAGTTTATTGCTGGTCTTGGGCAATAACAATTTGTACTGCTTGCTTGCTTTTTCTTTTAATAATAGATAGATATTGGACTCAGGCATATTCAGAAGGATATGAACAGGGGTTCAAAGATGGTTGTGAAGAAAGTTCTTGACAAAATGATTTTTTTGTGGTATAATATACCTGTTATATGATGAGGGAAAAAATGAACGTATTTTACTTACACCATAATCCTAAAACCTGTGCCAAATATCATAATGACAAACATTGTGTCAAAATGATATTAGAATATGCACAATTGATGTCAACTGCACATCGCATCGTAGATGGTGATGATGCAGACAATTTAGTTTATAAGGCAACGCATAAAAATCACCCATCAGCAATATGGGCAAGACATTCCGATCTCAATTATGATTGGTTGTATAAATTATTTGAAGAATTGTCAAGTGAATATACCCATCGTTATGGCAAACAACATTTGTCATATACCAAACTCAAGGATATTCTACGGTATCCACCAGACAATATTACTATTGGTGAATTTACCCAACCTACTCCAGCAATGCCAGAACATTGCAAAATTCCTAACGATTCGATTGCTTCCTACCGAAATTATTACAAAACAGAAAAAAGTCATTTAGCAAAATGGACTGCTCGACCAGTTCCAAAGTGGTATAAAAAATGAATGAGAATATTAGAATAGCATTAACAATTTGGTTTGTATTTGTGTTTATATTTTTTGTAGGTAGTTGTTAGATTATGGAATTGAGTTACGATGATACGATGCATGTAAAAAAGGTCTATGAGGATTTTTATGGACAGTTGACAGATGTTTCTGATTATATGCGAATCAAGAAATTAGAAGCACTTTCGCAACTTCCACCACAACTTTTCAGTCATTCTGATGATTACTTTGACTCTTATGATATGAGTCCAATGGACATGGATTTCGAGATAGTTGACGTATCACAACAACAATTTACGAGTTTATTAGAATACACTACATCGTGGGGATTTGAAACAACACCCGGCCGATTATTGCGGTATGGGATTAAGGAAAAGAATACAAATAGATTTATAGGTTTGATTAAAATGGGTTCACCTGTTATTAATATGAAACCGAGAAATGTAATGCTTGGTGGTGTTCCTAAATTGCCAATTTTCAACCGACATGCAACAATGGGTTTTTGTATTGTACCTATGCAACCATTTGGATTTAACTATTTGGGTGGTAAATTACTTGCTCTGATATGTGCATCGCATTTTATCAGACGGGAATGGAACAAAAAATACGATACAGAAATATGTATGTTTGAAACTACATCCTTGTATGGTGATATAAAGGGTGTTTCGCAATATGATGGACTCAAACCATTTATGCGTTATAAGGGTTTGAGTGAATCTAAATTTTTACAGAGTTTTTTGGATAAACAGTATGACTATTTGAGGGATTTCTTTAAAATTAGGAATGGTGGTGTTCCTATCTTAAAACGACCACAAGCAAGTTATCGAATGAAAATTCAAAATATGATTTTAGGTATTTTGAAGAAGAATTTGAGAATACACGATCAACAGATGTACGATGATTTTAGTAAATTTATTAGTGAACGGGTTTCTCTGACTAGCAAAAAACGGTATTATGTAGGTCATTATGGTTATAAAAATGCATTAGAATATATTAAGGGTGATGAACCAAAACTAATCAAGAATGTAAATTTTGACCGTTTTGAAATGGATAATGTCATTGAGTGGTGGAGAAAAAAAGCACAACGCAGATTCGAGACATTAAAAAAGGATGGTAGATATAGAACTGAACAGGAAATTTGGGATATTAACGAGGTCAGGAAAGAATTTGATATCATTAGATGATTTAGTCTTGACTTTTAGTAAAATATGTGGTATAATAGGTGTATTATGAAATATGATTACAAAAAGGTATTAGAGGATGTGAATGACTATGTTTCATCTTTTCGGGGTAATAATTATTATTCTGATGGTGATGATGGTGTGGAAGTGATAGATTTGCTCAAGGCAAAAGACCATTTAGAGGGATTTTGTATTGGCAATATTATAAAATATATATCCAGAGCAGGGATCAAAACTGAAGATTCACGTTCTGATTTGATGAAGTGTTTTCATTATTTAATTATTTTGATGGTTCTGGAAAATCCAGAACGATATGGAGATAAAAATTATGCAATTGACAAAGGCAACGGTGGATTTGCTGAAGAATTTCTCGACCATTAATGGTTCTATTTTAGTAAAGGCAGGGAAGAAATTAGAAACTATTTCTGCAACTAAAAATATTTTGGCATCAGCAGATGTATCGGAGACTTTTGAAACACAATTTGGTATTTACGATTTGAATGAATTTTTGAATTTGGCAACTTCTGAAGCATTTATTGGTGCAGATTTGCAATTTCAAGAGAAATCTGTTGTACTGAAAAATGGTCGTTCTCGATCACGATATTATTATGCTGATCCTAGTACAATTATTTCACCTACGCAAATGTTGACAATGCCTGATATTGATGTTAGGGTCAAGATTAGTTCAGATGATTTGAAACGAATTAAAAGTATGGCATCAATTCTAGGCAAGAATGACTTTACTATTTCTGGTGTAGACGATGAAATAATTATGTCAGTTTCAGACAAGAAAGATCCGACAACTAATAATTTTGAGATGAACATTGCAAAGTTTGATGAAAATGATGTGTATGAACCGTTTTCAATGAGTATGAAAATAGAAAATCTGAAACTTATGGGGGGAGATTATGTCGTTAATCTGGCATCTAAAGGTATTGCACATTTCGTCAATAGTGATGTACCTGTGGAGTATTATATAGCAATGGCAGATGCATCTTATGGAAAAGAGGGTTAAGTAATTTATGCGTGAAGAATTTCTTTGGGTTGAAAAATATCGACCTAAAACAATAGATGAATGTATTTTGCCCGAAGATTTAAAGAGTACCTTTGGGCAATTCGTGGATAACAAAGAAATTCCAAATTTGTTATTATCTGGCACATCTGGCATCGGTAAAACCACCGTTGCCAGAGCATTGTGCGAACAGTTGGATACTGATTATATTCTTATCAATGGTTCAGAAGAAAGTGGTATTGGGGTATTGCGTACTAAAATTAAAGACTTTGCTAGTACAGTTTCCTTATCTGGGATGGCAAAAGTAATCATTTTAGATGAAGCAGATTATCTTGAACCGAATTCTACACAACCAGCATTAAGGGGGTTTATTGAAGAATTTAGCAAAAATTGTCGATTTATATTGACTGCAAATTATGCCAATAAGATCATTAAACCTTTGCATTCCAGATGTAGTGTAATTCGTTTTTCTATTCCACAATCAATAATGGCACATATGGCAAGTGGTTTTATGCAACGTGCTATATATATTCTTGGAGAAGAAAAGGTTAATTATGAAGCAAGGGTGCTTGCGGAATTGATTACTAAATACTTACCAGATTGGAGAAGAATATTGAACGAACTCCAACGGTATTCTGCGAGTGGAACTATTGATGTTGGTATTCTAACTAACTGGAAAGAAAAACCAATTACAGATTTGGTTGCATTGATAAAGAAGAAGAATTTTACCGAAATGCGAAAATGGGTTGAGCAAAATTTGGATAACGATCCAAGTGTGATGTTTCGTAAAATTTATGATGTCATGGGTGAAGATTTGACCCCACAAACACTACCACTTGCAGTTGTTTCGATTGCTGATTATAGTTATAAATCAGCATTTGTGGTAGATCAAGAGATAAACATGGTAGCATGTTTGACTGAGATTATGGGGCAATGTGAGTTTAAGTAATGGCATTATTTGATTTTATAAATGCAATCAATTATAATAAGAACAAGGATTTATACAAGGAAGATCCTTTAGCAGACAAAGAGTATAAACCATTTGTGATAAACAAGTTTCTATCACAGCATCTCGATTGCGTATTGTTCGTAAATGAGATGAACATTAGACCACATTGTGATAATGAGTTACAATTTCATTATTTTATAAATAGTCTTAGGAAGAAAAAAAGAATTGCCAAAAAATGGCATAAATCCGAATTATCTGATGATGTCAAGTGCATACAAGAATATTACAACTATAGCAGACAGAAGGCAGAAGATGCACTTACTATTCTTGGTAGTGAGGAACTTTCTTATATTAAGGAGAGACTATATAAAGGTGGTACTAAAAAATGATAGATACTATGATAGAAGTTGCTCTGGCAGAACCAGACGATTTTCTAAAGATAAAGGAAACATTGAGTCGAATTGGTGTTGCTTCACGCAACGATAGGAAATTGTTCCAATCATGTCATATTCTGCATAAGCAGGGTAGATATTATATTGTCCATTTCAAGGAATTGTTTGCTTTAGATGGAAAACCAACTAATTTTTCGGAGAATGACGAAGCACGAAGGAATACGATTGTTAATTTGCTAAAGGAATGGGGATTACTAACTATTGTGAGAGGTGATACAGAAACAAATATTGCACCTCTAAATCAAATAAAAGTTCTTGCTTATGCCGATAAGGATGAATGGGAACTAATTCCGAAATATAATATCGGAAAAAAATAAGGATGTTGGGTATCGGGGTTGTCCTGATACCCACTTTACAAGTGGTTGATTCTTAGAATAACCACGAAATTTCAATCTTGCTTACAAGATAAGGAGACTATTATGACTAGAATGCTTGCAACTTTAAATCGTAATACTATTGATCCATTTTTCGTAGGGTTTGACCGTTTATTCGATCAACTCAATTCTTTTGATCCTTCCAAAAAACCTACAAATTATCCACCGTATAATATCATCGAAACGGGTGAAAACACTTATACAATTGAGATTGCACTTGCAGGGTTTACCGAAGACCAGATAGAAATTACCCATTTGCCAGAAAAGAGCAGTTTGGTTGTTTCTGGTTCAAATGAAACCGAAGACAATAATTATTTGCATCAAGGAATTTCTAGTAGAAAATTCCAGAGAACATGGACTGTTGCGGATACTATTGAAGTTAGGGGTGCTGAGTTTGTCAATGGAATTTTGCAAATTCAGTTGGAAAATGTCATTCCAGAAGAAAAGAAACCGAAACAGATTAAAATTACATCTAAATAATTGCAACTTGTTGTAATATATCAGGGTAGGGTAAAACCTACCCTATTTTTTTGTCTTGACTTTTTTAAAAAAATGTGGTATAATAAGGACTATGAAAAAGTTTTATACAAACGTTCTGACATTGGGAAATAAGGTCTGTGTTCGTTCCATCGAGAATGGTGAACGCAGAAAATATAGAGATGAATTTAAACCTACTGTTTTTGTTCCATCAAAGAAAAGAGGAAGTAGATATAAGACTATTGATGGGGTAGTTGTTGAATCCATACAGCCGGGAACCATTAAAGAAACTAGAGATTATATCAAAGAATATAAAGGAATACCCAATTTTCAAGTATATGGGTATACTGAGTGGTCGAATCAGTATATTGGTGAAAATTTTGATAATTGTGATTTTGATACTGAACAGATAAAGACATGTATTATTGATATTGAAGTTGCGTCTGAAATGGGATTTCCCACTGTATCTGAGGCAAGAGAAGAAATTATTGCAATCACGATGAAAGACAGTACTACGGGAAATCTATATGTTCTTGGTCGTGAACCCGTTGTTATTGATCGGGATGATGTTTATTATCTATGTTGTCCAACTGAGACAGAATTATTAGAAAAGTTTTTAAATATATGGCAGACTATGGAACCAGATGTTATAACTGGTTGGAATAGCAAAATGTATGATATGCCATATTTGGTTAGAAGAATCGAGAAAATCTTGGGTAAGAAAGAGGTGAAACGTCTTTCTATCTGGGAATTTGTTAAAGAAAAAACTGTTCGTGTGATGAACAGAGAAGAAATTGTTTATATGGTCGGTGGTTTGGCACAACTTGATTATCTTGATCTATATCGAAAATTTACATATCAGAATCAAGAAAGTTACAAATTGGATCACATTGCTTTTGTGGAATTAGGAGAGAAAAAGTTATCATATGCTGAACATGATAGTATGCACACATTCTATAAAGAGGATTATCAGAAGTTTATAGAATACAATATCAAGGACGTTGAGTTAGTCAGTCGTCTTGAAGATAAAATGAAACTGATTGATTTGGCAGTTGTAATGGCATATGATGCTGGTATAAATTATGAAGATGTCTTTGGTCAAACACGATATTGGGATGCAATGATTTACAATCATTTACGCAGAAAGAATATTGTTGTACCAAGAAAACCAGAAGATGCAGATAAACCAAAATTGGTTGGTGCATATGTTAAAGAAATTCCAGATGGTGGTATTTCATCTGATTGGGTTGTATCATTCGATCTGAACAGTCTATATCCACATTTGATTATGCAGTATAATATTTCACCTGAGACATTGTTGGAAGATGTTCCAAAGTGGGAAGGCAATATTGATGATTTGGTTACAGGTCAGGCAAAATTACCCAATGTCAAGAACGGATCTATGGCAGGGAACGGTTGGTATTTTCGTAATGATACGCAAGGATTTTTACCTGAATTGATGCAACAGTTGTATGATGATAGGGTTACATATAAAAAGTTGTATTTGGAAGCAGAAAAGGCAAATGATGATGTTAATAAGTCTAAATATAACAATCGACAAATGGCACGAAAAATATCACTAAATAGTGCTTATGGTGCTATTGGTAATGAATATTTTCGGTATTTTGATATTCGTAAAGCAGAAGCAATTACGATGTCAGGTCAATTAGCAATTCGTTGGATTGAACGAAAAATGAATGATTATATGAATGGATTGTTACAGACAGAGGATGTTGATTATGTGGTTGCAAGTGATACCGATTCTGTGTATATTAACATGGGAGATGTGGTTGAAAAGTTTTTATCTAAAATAGACGATAAAAATAAAATTGTTGATGCTTTGTCTCAATTTTGTGATGATAAAGTTGAACCATTTATTGATGGTGCATATCAAGAATTGGCAGATTATATGAATTCATATCAGCAACGAATGGTGATGAAACGAGAGGTCATTGCTGATCGTGGTTTATGGACTGCTAAAAAACGATATATTTTAAATGTACATGACAGTGAGGGTATACGTTATGATGAACCAAAGTTAAAAATTATGGGAATTGAAGCAGTTCGTAGTTCAACCCCATCTGCTTGTAGGGATACGATTCTGGAGACTATGAAATTGATTCTAAATGGTACAGAAGATGAATTGATTGATTATGTTTCTAATTTTCGTGATGAATTTATGGAATTGCCAGCAGAAGAAATTTCATTTCCACGTTCTGTTAGGGGGTTGGATAAATATTATGATAGTGTTACAAGATATACTAAAGGAACACCAATTCATGTGAAAGGTAGTTTGATACATAATCTTTTATTGAAGGAAAAATCGTTATCTAGCAAATTTATGACCATCAAAGATGGTGATAAAATAAAATTTACATATTTAAAAGAACCGAATCCGACAAAGGATAAAGTGATTGCATTTGCAAATGCGTTGCCAAGTGAATTTGATTTGGATTCCCATATTGATAGGGATATGCAATTTGAAAAAGCATATCTCGAACCCATTAAAACTGTTTTGAATGTTGTGGGATGGCAACACGAAAAACAAGAAAGTTTAGAATCATTTTTTGTATGAGGTATAACAATGCGAGTTTATGAATTATCAAAAGAATATGGCAAAGTTTCCACTGAATTTCTTGATGAAATACAGGGTTATGGTGTTGATGTCAAAAGTCATTTAGCATCATTAACTGACGATCAAGTTGCAGTTATAAGACAGAAGATTGCAGATCAAGAAAAACCAGAAGTTAAAGAATTTTTACCACCACCAGATGTGGTAAAACCTGATGCTATAACAGAAATAAATGAGTCTGCTAATAATTTGCTTGAGGAAACTGCCGAAAAAACAAAAAGATTGGCAGATGAAACACAAAAAACTGCTGAACGTTTGAAGGAAAGACGTGAAGAACGTATTTCTGAACAACAAGCAGAATTGGAGAAAAGAGCAGAAGAAGTGAAGTCCAAATTGCAGGAAGTTAAGGAACAGCAATGGGCAGAAATTGATAAACCAAAGGGTTTCTTTGGTTGGTTGGCAAGTTTATTTACATAGATGTTAGATAATTCAAAGATTATAGTACCAGATGATACCTCATCTGATGGGGCAAATCCAAGCATGTGGGGTCAGTTTCTTGGTGGTGAAGCAGATATTGGTGTGTTTAGATGCACCTTTTGCTTCAGAACTATCGAAGCAAAATTTCCGAGATATGATAAGATTTTAGATAGAACATACGAGGTTGATAATTCTATTACGAAAAAATGGAAATCACCTTGTTGCGTACATAGTATAGAGAGGATAAAATAAATGAGTTTTTTAACTGATCTTGTAAAAGAATTAGATGATGAACATACTACTATAGCGGCAGATGCAAAATCATCTGCCGAGTTTAGTGGTACAATAGATACAGGTTCGCATATTTTGAATGCTGTATTGTCTGGTTCTTTATGGGGTGGTGTACCCAATAATAAAATAACAGTATTTGCTGGTGAATCGGCAACTGGTAAGACATTTTTCGTGTTGGGTGTGATAAATCAGTTTTTGAAAACATATCCTGATGGGGGTGTGATATATTTTGATACTGAAAGTGCTGTAACCAATGAAATGATGCGAAGTCGAGGTATAGATTCACGACAAGTTATTAAATCTGAACCAGAGACTATTCAGAAATTTCGTCATACATCATTGCAGATAATTGACAATTATTTAGCACAGGATGAATCAGAACGAAGACCTATGATAATGGTACTTGATAGTTTGGGTCAATTATCCAGTACTAAAGAAATTGAAGATACGGCAAAAGGTGAAGAAACGAGAGATATGACTAAAGCACAGATTTTAAAGGCAACATTTAGGGTGTTGAATTTGAAATTATCAAAGGCACAAGTTCCTCTGATTGTTTGTAATCATATTTATGATGTGGTTGGTTCATATGTTCCTATGAAAGAAATGTCAGGTGGTTCTGGTCTGAAATATTCTGCATCTACTATTGCATTTTTGTCGAAAAAGAAAGAAAGGGATGGTACTGATGTTGTTGGAAATATTATTAAAGTTAAGATGCAGAAAAGTCGTTTGTCCAAAGAAAATAAGGAAGTTTCTTGTTTGCTTAATTATGAAAAGGGTTTAGATAGGTATTATGGATTGCTCGATTTAGGTGTAGATGCTGGTATATTCAAGAAGGTATCAAATAGGATAGAACTACCAGATGGTAAGAAACTATATGCCAAGCAGATATATGAAAATCCAAAGGAGTATTTTACAGATGGAGTGATGGAAGATTTAGAAAAGTATTGTAATTCAGAGTATATGTACGGTGTATCCGAAAGTTCAGAAGATGTTGAACCAAGTACATTGGCATTGATTGATAGTGATGTGGAATGATAGGAATTTTGTTGAATGAGTTATGGGCAATCGGACTTGTTTCGATTTGTTATTGGATGGTATATTATATTTTTATGGTGAATGAGGATGAATGAATCTATAGCAAAAATTGGTGAATTGGTTGAGTCTACAAACCGTTCTGAGGTTTTGGGTGATATAGGGTCGTTTGGTGGTTTGTTTGCTTTGCGAAAATACGAGAAACCCGTACTAGTATCTAGTACGGATGGGGTTGGTACAAAGTTAAAAGTTGCTACAATGCTAAACAGACATGATACAGTTGGTTATGATCTTGTTGCCCATTGTGGAAACGATATTGCAGTTCATGGTGCAGAACCATTATTCTTTTTAGATTATTTTGGTACAAGCAAACTAAATCAAGATGTGTTTTTGGAAGTTATTCGTGGTATGACTGAGGGATGTCGGGAGATTGGTGCAACACTTATTGGTGGTGAAACTGCTGAAATGGCAGATTTTTATCACAACGAAGATGAATATGAGTTAGTCGGTACTATTGTGGGTGTGGTAGAACAAGATCAACTAATAACTGGTGAGAATATCAGAAGTGGTGATGTGATACTTGGAGTACCGTCTTTGGGATTGCACACAAATGGATACACATTAGCAAGGGAGATTTTCTTTGATAAATGCGGATATTCACCTGATGATTATATTGAGAGATTAGGTTGTACTGTTGGAGAAGAACTGTTAAAAAACCATTGTAGTTATGTTAGTATAATTGACTATATTAAGCATTATCGACCAATTCATGGATTGGCACATATAACAGGTGGTGGTATTTCTGGCAATTTGGTCAGAATTTTGCCTGATAATTGCTGTGCAGTTATAGATAAAAAATTATTACCCACTTTACCCATCTTTCCATTTTTAAAGACTAAGGGTGAATTGAGTGAAACAGAAATGTTTGATACATTCAATATGGGTGTTGGTTTGGTTATTGTTGTAAATTCAGATAGTGCTAAGTTTATACTAAATAGATTCAAGCAAGTCAAAAAAATCGGAGAAATAAAGGAGTACCAAATTGGAGTTGTAATAAAATGAGCAACATGAAAAAATGGACAATGGTTGTTAATGAATTTGTCCAGATATGTCAGAGATATAAAATCCCTGCACCAAAATTTGAATATTCTAGTGATGAAGAATATACAACTTCGGAGTTAGTCAGATTAACACCTGATGCTGAACCAAGACATGTATTTGGTCATTATCTTATAGACTTACACGAAAAGGAACCAGATGTTGTTGCTGATTGTATCAAAGATATGATTATCAATAATGAGAGATTTATGTCTGTCAGGGGGTTAGATTATTTTGATAGGGGTGATTTCAAATGGTGGACGAAGTGGTTAGACCCAATTAAAGAAGAAAAGGATAGGATTAGTGAATGAGAGTCGTATTACATATCGGAGAGGGTAGTGCTGAATATTATGTACCAGAAAAAATGTATGCTAGATTTCAGAAGGAGATAATGGAATATCACGAAGCAAAGAAAAATCGAGAGGGGTGGGTTTGCACCGAATGTGGTGAATCTACCTATGAAGTTGATTATGATTATCTATCTGCACCTAATTTACATCTAAGTTGTGCTTTAGAACTTGACAAACAATAGCATTTTATGGTATAATATATTGTAAAATAGTGAGGAAAAATGCGAATAGAAAAGACGATTCTAAGGAATTTGCTGTATAATGAAGAATTTACCCGAAAAGTATTACCGTTTATTGATAACAAATATTTCCACGATTCAACGGAGAAAGTTTTATTTGAGAGAATAACAGAACACATACACAAATACAATGGTTTGCCTAGCAAGGAAGCAATCGAAATTTCGATTAATGATATAGATGATATATCAGATACCATATTCCAGCAGACTATTGATTTGATTGGAGAGTTAGAAACTGAGAAGGATACAGCAACTGATGAAGATTGGTTGCTTGCTGAAACAGAGAAATTTTGTCAAGAAAAGGCAGTTTATAATGCCATTATGAAGTCGATACAGATCATTGACGATAAAAATGGCAAAACAGGTCAGGGTGAAATACCAAAGATTTTAAGTGATGCATTATCAGTTAGTTTCGATCCCAACATTGGTCATGATTATTTTGAGGATATAGAAGAACGGTTCGATTTTTATCATCGTGAGGAAACTAAAATACCGTTTGATATTTCGTTATTAAATTCCATCACAAAGGGTGGTTTGCCTAATAAGTCTTTGAATATTGTAATGGCAGGTACTGGTGTTGGAAAAAGTTTATTCATGTGTCATTGTGCAGGGGCAAACTTGAACGATGGCAAGAATGTATTGTATATAACTTTAGAAATGGCAGAGGAAAGAATTGCAGAACGAATTGATGCTAATTTGCTTGATATGGATATTGCCGATTTGGTCGGATTATCTAAGGACAATTACAACAGAAAAGTCGAGAACGTCCAAAGCAAAACAGTTGGTAGATTGATTGTTAAAGAATATCCAACTGCGGTTGCTAGTTCAACACATTTTCGTCATTTGTTGAATGAGTTACACCTAAAAAAGAATTTCAAACCAGATGTCATCTATATAGATTATCTAAATATTTGTGCATCTAGTAGGATAAAGATGGGAGCAAATGCGAATTCTTACACGTTGGTTAAATCTATTGCAGAAGAATTACGGGGTCTGGCAGTTGAGTATGATGTTCCAGTGGTTTCTGCAACACAAACTACCAGAACTGGTTTCTCTAGTGGTGATCTTGAACTCACTGATACTTCAGAAAGTTTTGGATTGCCAGCAACTGCGGATTTTATGGTAGGGATGATTTCGTCCGAAGAATTAGAAGAACAGGGTTTGGTCATTATCAAACAATTGAAAAATCGGTATAACGATTTGACCAAAAACAAACGGTTTACGGTTGGTATTGATAGAGATAAGATGCGTCTATTTGATTCAGAAGATCAGGAATTTATGCATCAGGTCAATGATGATGAAGATGATTATCAAATGAGTCAACCATTTGGCAATCGAAAGCAATTGGATTTTAGTCAAATGGTTTAGAATTATAAATAGATATATGCTACAAAATAAAAGGGCAAGTGTCTTATGCTAAGTTTTAAAAGTTTTTTATTAGAAGCATCTTTAGAAAAAAACCATTTAGTATTGGGAAATAAGTACAGAAATCGAATTATTAGTGCTATTGAAAACGATGATTTACAACTTGCTAAATCACCCAATACTAAAATTGTGGTCATAAATAAGGAAGATTTGATTCAGAGAATAAAAGATGCAAAGACCAAAGATCAACTGAGTGCGATATTCAATCGGGATACATATCCATTTGAAACTAAAGAACATGGTAAATTAAAACTAAAGGATATTGACAAATCACCATTTAGTGGTTATGGTGGTAGTGGTGGTAAAATATCAGGTGCTGATTGGGAAAAGGTTATATGTGTTGCTTGGAATCAATATATTATGAAACAAGATGAAGAAAAGGCAAAGAGTGATGCTGGAATTACCGAATGGAAACCACATTTTTCTGATGAAGTTTCCGAAAGTGGAATTATCATAACAGATATAATGTTAAAAAATGGTGCAAGCAAATTCAAAAATAAACCTATGTTGCATTATGGTGCTGGAAGTGTTTCGGTTTCGGCAACATGGAAAAAACATTACGATGATATGCGTTCGCACATTAAAGGATGGAAAGCATCAGATCAACCAGCATCTGCTAGTCGAACACCCAAAACAGATATGCGTTTTGAGAATGGTCATAAAATTTCTGCGAAGAAAAGTGGTGGTTCTCAATTAATGAGTGGTGGGGATTTTGAGACAGTAGGAACCATAGCAGTTGCTATGGCAAAGATACGAGAGCATTCGGATTTTTCCAAAGAATTGGAAACGAAATTGAAACGTCATGAATCGGATATTTTAAAAGAAGTGCGACCTAAAGTTGATAAAACTGGTGCAAAAACTGGTAAGGGGTTTATTACCAAAGGGTTTACCGATATTTGGCAGACTATGAGTGGTGCATCAGGGGCTCAAACACAAATGAAAATTGATCCTAAAGCAAAACGAGGAGAAAGAGCAAGTCTCAAAAAGGGTGTTAAAGATTCAGATGGGTTTTTGAAATGGATGGTAGAAACGACTAATATGCAAGATAGAGTACAACAAAGTTTGGAATCTATTATTAATGAGGGTGATATTGGGTTTTTGTTTCAAAAGGCAATGGTTCACGAAGCAATGACAGGTCAGGTTAAATTCGGAGAAGATTCTGATGCTTCTGCTGATTGGATTTTGAAATGGACTGAATCTGGTGAAGGAACTGAGTATCATGCAATTGGAAGTGCTGATAGTGATTATGTGGAGTATGTTACCAAAAAAACTGGTTTTAATGTATCTTTTAAAACTTCTGGTGCTGGAAAATCTGCATGGTCTGCATTGAAAATGATTTTTGGAGAATCCTTCGAGGAATTGGGTGGACAATATTTATCAGAACAAGATATGTTAGACGAAGGTGTAATTTGGAATTTTATCAAAAAATGGATTAGTCGAGCATGGAAGAAAATCGTTTCATTAGTTAGGAAATCTCTGAGCAAATTGATGGAGATTTTTGGACTAACTTTACAGGTAGATTTGAGAAAAAATTATACATTCTAATGAAAACATTTGCCGATTTTATAACAGAACAAGCAGTCAAGAATCTACACCTAGAACACATCGAAGATGAAGTGTTCAATAATGGTATAGTTGGTGCAAGGGAATCTATAAATTTTGTACAATCCTTGCGAGACATGCTTTCTGGTAGTTCAGACTCCAGTGTTGATGTTACGGTCAAGTTCGATGGAGCTCCAGCAATATTTGTTGGTACTGACCCAAGTGATGGTGAATTTTTCGTAGGAACTAAAGGTGTTTTCAATAAGAATCCAAAGTTGATTAAAAGACCAACTGACATAGCAAGATTTGGGTATAGTGGTCAGTTGGCAGAGAAATTGCTAATTTCTTTTGTTGAGTTGAAGAAATTAGGCATAAAGAATGTGCTTCAAGGTGATATGATGTATACGTCAAAAGACCTAGATAGCATTGTAGTTGATGGAGAACAATATATTTCTTTTCAACCTAATACCATCGTGTATGCTGTACCGAAAAGGTCGGAAATGGCACGAAAAATATTAAAGTCAAAGATTGGTATAGTTTTTCATACAACCTACAACGGTGCGTCATTAGAAGAAATGAGTGCCGAGTTTGGAGCAGATATTTCTGGTCTAAACGAAATTGATAGTGTATGGTTTTCTAATGCAGAATATAATGATAAATCAGGAACTATCACATTTACAAAACAGGAAACCAGTGTCATCACTGGTTTCCTTTCTAATGCTGGTAAGGCATTTCGCAAGGTCAAATCAGCAGAACTCAAAAACTTTTTAGAATTCCAAGAATCACTTCCATCTGGAGTCGCAGGGATAAAAATAAAAACTTATCTCAACTCACTGATTCGACAAGGTACTTCTATAACAGGGGTCAAAGATCATGTTAGCAATTATGTCCAGTATGTTACAGACTATGCGGAAACTAAAACAATTGGAAAAGTCAAAACCGAAAAAGCAAAAAAAGCAAAGACCGAACAAAGAGATCAAATCATCGCAAACATTAAGCAAAATGAAAGAACCATTCTAGCAGTCATGGAAATATATGCGAATCTGACGTATTCCAAAGAAATGATTTTGAACAAATTGGATACGGGGGTTCGTTTATTTCCCAATACATTTATTAGAACTGATAATGGTTATAAGATTGTTAATGACGAAGGATATGTTGCCATTGATAAAATGAAGGGCAACGCAGTCAAACTGATAGACCGATTGGAGTTTTCATATAACAACTTCAACGGTATTAAAAACTGGGATAAATAGGAGATTTATACATGGTGGATACATTAGAAATTCTTAGGGATGATTCAAACATTTTATGGACTTGTATAGCGGCATTTTTAGTGTTTTTTATGCAAGCAGGGTTTGCGTTAGTTGAAGCAGGGTTCACCAGAGCAAAGAATGTATGTAATATAATCATGAAGAATTTAATGGATGTTTCCATTGGGTCTGTTATTTTTTGGTTATTTGGTTTCGGTTTGATGTTTGGTGCATCGAATGGATATTTCGGTACAAATTTCTTTATGTTCGATGGTTCGTCTGAAATAGCAAAGGAAACAGGAAATTCGGTTGGTTTTAACTGGGCATTTTTATTATTTCAAACAGTGTTTTGTGCAACTACAGCAACCATAGTTAGTGGTGCGGTAGCAGAACGTACTAAATTCACATCGTATTTGTTATTTTCACTAATTATTTGTGGTTTGATTTATCCTATTTTTGGTTCGTGGGCATGGGGTAGTCTATATGCTGGTGAGGGATGGTTGGAAATAATAGGGTTTCACGATTTTGCTGGTTCAACTGTAGTTCATTCTATTGGTGGTTGGGCGGCATTAGCAGGGGCAATAGTTGTAGGTGCTAGACGAGGAAAATATTTAGAAAATGGAACTATGAGATTGATTGCACCACATAATGTACCAATAGGTGCGTTGGGTGTGTTTATTCTATGGTTGGGTTGGTTTGGATTTAATGCTGGTAGTACAACTTCACTTGGTGGAGATTTGGCATTTATTGCAGTCGTTACAAATTTATCTGCATGTGCAGGAGCAATTGGTGCTGGTTTATTGAGTTGGTTTTTATATCGAAAACCAGACCCAACGTTAGCATTGAATGGTGCTTTAGCAGGGTTGGTTTCGATAACTGCTGGATGTGATATTATTTCACCTAGTATGGCAGTTTTAACAGGTTTGATTGGTGGTGTTATTGTTGTTAGTGCAGTTAGATTATTCGATAGGTTGAAAATTGATGATCCAGTTGGTGCAATTTCGGTGCATGGAGTTTGTGGTGCATGGGGTACGTTAGCAATAGGATTGTTAAGTTCTAAAGCAAGTCTTGGACAACTCTTTATACAGTCCGTTGGAGTTTTTGTTGCCTTTTTATGGGCATTTGGACTGAGTTTTCCATTATTTCTTCTAATCAAACATACTATCGGAATCAGGGTTGATGAACGTGAAGAATTTGAAGGTTTAGACATTGCAGAGCATGGAATTTCTGGTTACGAAGGAGTACCGATTCTAGTGAATCAAAGAGAGATGTAGATGTCAGAATTTGAACTTGCCGTTATGGTATTGATGGTAGTTCTTATTATACTGAATAATTAAAAAGGGGCAGAACGATGCAAGGAACAATAATGGAAAAATATGTACAAGCAATCGACCATCTTGAGGAAGGTGGTCGTTCTTCGCAAGGTACATTATTTCAAGCAATTGGTTGGATTGATAACAGTCGATATATCCGAAAGGGTAGTGTAGTTGGGAATACTAAAACTAATTCCATTTCATTCAAAATGAATGATGGTACTGATATAACTATCAATAACGTTGTTTACAAGAAGGATAAAAGAAAATTTTGCTACGATGAAATATTGGGTGTCGAAGATGATTTTAATAGAACTTCTGATATAATAAATACTTTAGCAGAAATTGGTATAGACTTCAATACAGACGAGAAATATTAAAAATGAAATCGTTCAGGAACTTCATCACCGAAAATAGGAATTTGGCATTACAAATTTCAGATGTTATATATAGATTTACCAGTGGTCTTCTTTTCGGTGATGATAGAGTTCAGTGCCATGAATCTGTCAAAAAAGTTAAAGAAGAAGGTCAGGAATTACAGGTTGGTAAATTTAGATTTCACGGAATTCTAAGTTTCATAGAGTGGGATGAGTCAAAATGGGATTTATTTGAAAAGGTTGTAAAATCCGATACATCGTGGAAAAAAATAAATATCAAAGAATTTCAGAATTTGGTTATAGACATTTCTGATGGGTCGGTAAATGGGCATAGTTTTATAAAGGTATTTGATTATTATATTGACCCGTATTTTAATTCTGCTGGTTTAAGTTTTCAGGAAATACAAAAATCTTGTAAATGGTTTGCAAAGATTTACAAGAAAATGGGGATAATATGATAAGTTTTAAGCAATTCATTACAGAAGCAGTTGGACAA
>TARA_R100000808_G_scaffold6830_1_pt1 | contig 22907 bp, 15 predicted proteins | sample TARA_R100000808 | Tara Oceans TARA_R100000808 (sample SAMEA2622852) | marine metagenome | biome: marine biome (ENVO:00000447); feature: marine epipelagic mixed layer (ENVO:xxxxxxxxx); material: "saline water (ENVO:00002010), including plankton (ENVO:xxxxxxxx)" | depth 140 m | reverse complement strand
CATGTTGCTGCGTAGTTGGTTATATGCTGCTGCGGACGTTGCAGCAAATACTATCTGGCATCGATGGGCGGCAGTGGAGAAAGCGGCGGGAAATGCAGTTCTCAACAAAACTGACGGCTATGGTAACTATCGTCACGAAGTAATGGACGAAGAACAACTACCCTATGCTGAAGGAATTATAAGTTGGAATGATGACCCACAAACAAGCGAAGAAGAACTAAGGGAATTTTTCACCATATTAAGTGACCACGCCGAATACCGACAGGCTAGGATATTGCTAGAATTGAATGATGAAGAACTCGGTCGGCGTTATGGTAGGCCATTTTTCGATTGGCGTACTGATGGCGAGATTCAACGCCTCCCAGATAGTAGCGCAGTGTCAATATATCTGACACTAAAGGGGGCGAATGTCATATGACCCCGATGACCTACTTGCCACAATTGGGGCTTTCCTCGTGGCTTTATTTCTGTGGATAGGTAGGCGTAAAAGATGATATTTTCGGGACGTAGTGAAACAATACAGGCTGTAATCGCTTGCACTACGTCCCATAATTAAAAGGAGTAATAAAATGCAATTCCCGAACGGCAAAGACCCCTTTAAACTTGAGATTGTAGAACACCTGCAAAACTTGGGTATTAAATGGATTTTAAACGATGAATATAAGGATATATCTTGGCTCGAAATGGTACAGGATATACTAAATCTAATCTCTATTGTGCCAGCGTTCGAACAGCACGCAAACCCTAAAATTGACCAGAAAATAAGAGACGTTTTGAAGTGTGACGGCGCGCAGCATAACGAGTTAATGATTGATGAATTAAACAGGATAAAACCGACATATTCAATTTTCAGTGTGTCTTATATGTCCTGTGGATGCCTCGTTGCTACTGGTCACCTTGTTAATATGATGACTGTATGCGATGCGCACAACGAGTATTACAACAAGCCTAAAGATAGCATGGCAATTTGGGAATCAACTTTTCAACACAATCATCACCACTCAAAAAACGCTTGTATGTTTAGGTATCCTCTAGGGTTATCCAAAAATGATGATGGCTCTGTAATGATTGAGCAGGACGCATATGAAGCAAGCTATCAAACAGCACTAGACAACAAACAATTAAACCTAGCCGTTGATAAGCTAGACTGGAGTGACTAAATGCCTACCACAGAAAAGCAGATAATTAATAACATGCAAGCTAAAGAACACCTACCCGAAATACTGCGCCACGCAATCACGCAGGCGGACTACCTACCAGACAACATTAGAGGAAATCAAATTGCAATCAATCGTTTAAATGGTGAAGAAGTTATATTGCCCCCTCTAGCATTCAAAGTGTACACAGTGGCAATATTCGCACATGATGTACTTTGGGAATTAAACGAACTCTCTAAGGTTGCCGAAATTTTCCCAGTTACCAGAGAGAAAATGCGAGAACAACACCAGAAGATGTATGAAGATAACCACGCAATATTTTACGCGGCGCGTGAATGGTTTATTGAGTATTACATTAATGAGTATATGAGGTTACTAGACTAATGGAAAAACAATACAGAGATGACGATTTTTTAGTGATGTATGACCCCGAAGAAGGAATAAAAACTATTTACTGTAATAGCCCAGAAGGGCAAAAACTAATCGCCGAAAATAGAGATAACATCATAGATATAAATTTAGATGATATTGATTCTGAGGAGGGCGACAATGCCAGAAACTAAAGGGTTATCACTATTTGACCACTTGAGCAGTTCCAAAAAAGCAGAAAAACTATTAGAGCGCGGAATCGTTGAGCATGTAATCGCAATTCCTAGCCACCTAGTAGACAAACTTCATAATTGCGTGCATGTGTGGAGTGATACAGGTAGCGTGTGGAGTAAAAAGGTTTGTGCATACTGCGGCGTGTCAACTGGTATGTATGAGAACTGGATGAAACACTGCCTATGGTTAGAGATAAATAAATATAATAGAAAAGTATTCATCAACTTACATGCTAGGTTGTCAATCGTTAATGGAGAATTCGCGGAAATGGAAGCTAAACGAGGAGATGCAGTAGTTCAGAAATACAAGCGAGCTTATACACCTGAGCGGTGGGCGCAATGGTGTTTTGAGTGTGACGCTATTGGTATATTCACTGTTGGCAAGTATCCACCCCTTGAGCCTAATGACTTCCAGTGTGAGTATGGTCATTATTTAGATGAGCATACATTCACTGAGGAATTAGAAGAGGGGTAACACGGCACCCCACCTGATTTATCCTAACCTCTACAGTAGTTTAACTCCTTACTGCTGTAGGGGTTTTTTTGTTGGTTGTCGCTTTTTACATAGTGCGCTTATGTCGATGTCCATATCGAGGGGGTTCGTAGGTTGCCGTCACGTGTATGAGGAGCCTAGCCTCCCACAAAATTTTGAATATATGCCTTTTTCCCGGCGAAAAGGGGCGCAATTGAATACGAAAAGTGGTTTTTGAAATTTTGAATTAAATCAAAACGAAATGCGAGCGCGTTCGCGCGGCGAGGCGGCGGCTAATTACCGTCACTACAGTCGAAGGAGAACCCACAATTGTTGCATACAACCTTACACTTTATCTGAAACATAGAACATCTGCAGACCGGGCAACGCATCATGGGCATTATACTACTCCTTGGTGAAAGAAAGGGAACCTGCTTGAGGCTCCCTTCCCTAGTTGGGGGGCGAAAACAGAGGGCCAGTCTCCCAGCCCCCTGCCGAGGAGGAGTGGTGCTTTCGCACCGGGAGGGTGATAATTAAATCACATATACATTATAACATCTGTAACGTCACTTGTCAATAACCTCAAAGTATGGTATAATAGTTGCATGACTGAAAATAGAGGTGGTGCGCGGCCCGGAGCAGGTCGTCCCAAAAAGCTAGACATTAATAAAGGCGAAGTGGTTGCAAAGAAACTGCAGACCTCCTTTCAAGCCGGGCTGGAAGAGATAGGGACTAGTCTCCCTAAACTCATCAAGGCCAGCGTGGATAGTGCGCTTAGCGAGTCGAAGGAATCAGGTACAGACCGTAGGTTCCTCATTAAGCTGTTTTCAGACATGGTTAAGATTACCGAGGATGATAAGACACCATATGCACAAATGATGCAACAGTGGGTACAGCAGGTGCAAGTAAATGTGGACGGAGAAAGCAAGGGACGTTATGAGGTATCTCAGCCTCGAACTGTCTCAGGAACAACAGGAAGTTTTATTACACCAGAGTCGCCTTAAAATAATTGGCGGTGGTGAGGGTGCAGGGAAATCCTTCCTTGGCGCGCTCACAGGTGTTGTAAGAGCAATAAGCGATGCGCACGAAAACGGTTATGGAGAAGACCTCCTGTACTGGGTAGTCGGTGCGGACTTTGAAGACGCGCGTAAAGAACTTGAGTACATACACGAGTGGCTTGACGAACTAGGACTAGTTGATAATTCTAAAACTTCTATCTCGACCCACAGAGACCAGAAGTGTATTCTTACTACTACGATAGGAGTTGTCTTTGAAACAGTATCTGGCTATGACCCAAAAAAGATTGGAAGAGAGCAGCCACAAGGTATTATTGGGTGCGAAATCAGTCGTTGGCCCAAAGAGGTCTGGGACAGATGTTATGGTAGGTTGGCTCGTAGATACCACCGAGGCTCTTGGGGATTTTTTAGTGGCTCTTTTGAAACGAGTGAAGGCTGGTTTCCTGAGATGTGGGAAATTGGTCAAGCAGGCAATGAACTAGATGTTACGAGCTTTTCGTTACCTGCATGGGCTAATCTTGCAATATATCCGGGCGGTGAAACGGACGCTGCAATAGAACAGTTAAGAGCGCAGACTACAGAGCCTCGCTTCTTGGCGCGCTATGGTGGGCGGCCACATCCTCCGATAGACAGTGTGTTTCCAGAATTTAAACATGTGATGCATGTGGATGAACGGATAGAGTTCAATCCAAATGAATCAACTTACATATTTATAGACCCCGGAGATTTGGTTTATGCATGTGAGTTTATACAGTTCATAGATGATGAGGTGCATGTGGTCGATGAGCTATATGTATCTCATTGGACTCATGAACAGGTTATGCAGGGCGTACAAACTAAACCAGCTTGGAATAACATAAAAGAGGGGGTGATGGATATTGCAGGTACTCAGCATCATATGGGATTGGGCAGTGCGTTTGAAGCATGGCACAGAGACACAGGACTATCAATGGCAGTTAACAAATGGCCTGTTGATGCGGAGCTGGAGAGACTGCGCTCGGTACTCGCCATTAATCCAACTACTGGACGGCCCAGACTTCGTATCAGCCCGAAATGTCAAGGACTGATAACAGAGATGGGCGGCGGTACAGCACCAGTACATGGTATAGGTAGATGGAAGATAAGGAATGGTAAGCCCGAACTTCGGAACGACCATGCATGTAAAGCTCTATCCTATGGGCTGCTAGAGAAGTTTGGTACAACAAGAATAGATGAACGCTCTGAGGTAATGGCTACAAGTTACCTCGGAAGTCGTAAAAGCGATAGTATATATGACAGTGTACTGTGGCACAATCGTGAAGGAGTTAATCCGTGGCAGCCTCGTTAGACGATATATTATCAGCAAGTGAACAATATTATGGGCAAGCTCATGAGCAAATGAACGATGCCGATAACTTATACAATCAGGACTTCTATCTAAATATAGACTTGCCTGAGAATATTAACGTACACAAATCTTCTAAGGCTACACAAATAGTAGACAACCTTAGAGACCAGATACGTGTAGACGAGCCTGTAGTTGTATATCGTGAGCGCAGCCCAAAGCAGAAAGACCAAGAGCATAAGGCTCTTCTTGAGCAGTGGGGCCAGAATACGCTGGCACAACTCAGTCAGTCTGGTATGATTGACCCTCTGGGGCAAGCACCTCACGACCTGATACTTCGAGGCGCGGCATGTGTCAAGATTATAGTACGTGAAGATAGTTTAGAAGATAAGCCGTCAAAGGTTAGTAAGCGCGCGTGGGAGGCAGAGATGTCTCACAAACCGCACTTCATGCTAAAACCTGTTGACCCTCTAAACTGTTTCCCTTCGCCGGGAAATGAACTAACCTACATGGTTGAGAAGCAGAGAAGGCGTGTTATAGATATACGAGAATCCTACCCCCACTGGTCAGACCCCAAGGCAAAGAAGTTTGGTAAGAACCTTGCTGACAATCCTTTACGAGAAGTAGAGTGGGTAGAGTTCTGGACTCGCGATGAATACATCGTAGAAGTCGATGGTGACAGAATAATTGACCAACCCAACCCATACGGAATAATACCGTATGTCTACAGGTATAGCGGTCTGGGCCGATACAATGCGGATGGTAATCCAAAACATTTAGCGGTGGGGATTCTCCATAGCATACAGGGCGAGCTAGAAGCCGAAATCGAAGTCAAAACTGCTATGCGTGCGGCGTGGCAGTACCATGTATTCCCCAGACTGTTAACTACCGATGACCCTTCCCAAGTAGCCCAACAGTTTCAGAAGGGGCCGGGCGCAGTGATTAAGCATGCCCCAGAACGCCCTCCACAATGGCTAGATTCCCCACCGCCCAATCAGCACATGATGGAGTTTCTAAATTCCATAGACGAGAGTATACGGCGCACAATACCTGCTGCTTTAATGGAGAGGCAGGCAGATGCTGGTATACACCAAGCACTTCTCATAGGGCAGGCACTAAAGATAATTAGTCCTGTTAAGAAGGCTTTGAACTCTATGGGAACTGAAGTTCTAAACAAGCTGAGTCATCTCATGAATTGGTTTGAACTGTCACAGTCAGTTCAAGGGCCGAGAGAAGGTGACAGTACTCGAATGGTACGAGGTAAAGACTTCACCCACCATCAGTTTGAGGTAACCTTTGAAGCTACAGACCCAAGTGAGGATGACAGAAGAATGCTCAGCGCATTGGCTGTCAAACGCGAGCCGGGTCTTATCTCTCGTGCTACATATAGAGAACGCTTCCTTAAAGGTGTAATTCCTAATGGTGAGGAAGAGGAAGAGAAGATAATGGCTGAGCAGGTTGTTGACCAGCTTGTACAGAGCGGAATGCTAGTACAGGAAGTTATGGCACAGATGCAAGCACAGCAGCAACAAGATAACGCACAGCAAACTGCAGACGGACTGGCAGGTCGTATGAGAGATAGAGCTGGCGGTGCAGCAGATGTTATTGGTGGCCCAGAACGAAACATGGAAGGTATCATGGGTGGTGGCGGTGGAGGAAGGATTCCAGTAGGTCTAGAAAATGAAGGCATGGCTAACGCAGGGGTATAAATGGAAAGAGATATAACAGGACGAGCAGTCCAACAAAGTGCAAAGATTGTAGCTCGTGTTTTAGAAAGAGTTACTACTAAAGTACCTCTTGGGCCTTCGCAAGTCAAGATGACACCAGAGGAGATGAGAAGAGAGGTTAGTAAAATGCGTGGGGAGCCATTACTTAGAATGGCTGAGATGCTTGGTAATGAAGAAGTACTACGAGCAATGAGGGAGAACCAGTAATGGCTAGAAAAAAACAAAGGAAGATAAAAGGCTCCAGTTACGGTTCTATGGAGGAATTGCTTCCTCCTTTTCAGCCTCCTAATTCTGGCGCAACGGCGGCTGGTAATGCTCCGGGGAATGGGCAAGGGGCATACGCTCCCCCTGATGAAATGCAAATGATGCCGGAGAACATAGACCCCTACCAATCAGGGCAGCCCGGCGATGTATTAATGAAAACTCCACAAATAGGGTCATGGCTGCCATATACTCAAGAGTGGATGCCGGAGGATATAAGCGGCACTGGGTTAATGTCCTCTATACCATCTGTACGTCCCGGTGGAGTGCATCACGCGCAGGTCTATCCTGACTCCCCATATATGAAGAGCAAGTCTGGGAGATATAATAATAATGTCGCCCACAGTGGGATGATACGAACTGACGGCCCAGAATCTCTTGGCTTAGTTCAAAACGAGCAAGGAGAGTGGGTAAAGGTAAGTGCCATTAGCCCAGATGGGACTCCATCTGCACCACAATCATGGGCGCAAGGTGCAAGGAATTATATTGTTGGGCAGCAGGAAGCAAAACAAGAGTGGATGAATAGGGAAGGAATATCTCCTCAAGAAGCAGATGCGCTAGAGGCTCAGATGATGGAACAGGGTGGAGGGGTACAAGACTTAGCTAAGCTCTATGCTTCAAGTAGAACTGGGCAGATTGGGCCGCCGCAGACATGGGCGCAGGGTGCGCAAGAGTTTAAGAGAAGAGCAGGGGCATCATATGAAGATGATATATATAACAATACAGCACCCCCTATAGAACAAAAAACTCCTGTAGAAACTGTTCCCTCGTTCGCAGAGCAAGTAGGACAGTCTCAGAGGAGCGCGGCGATAGGGCCGGGCTATGGTTCGTATGAAGATATTGAAGGAACTCAAGGGCCACAAAATATTCCTGCGTGGCAAAGGTCTAGTCAGCCTCCTGACACTATTGCGCAACAAGCAGCAGAAGCTACTAGGGCAGGGACATCATATGAACAGGATATGCATGAAGGAACACCTACCCCAGTTGGTCAGGATAGGCTGACAGGAATGCCACAAAAGAGTCTTGCTGAAATGGCAAAAGAAAGACAGACAGCGGTTGGCCCCGGTCAAAGTACAACAGAGACTGGAGATACAGTGGCTCCACCAACAGGGTCAGGGTTTCTGGGTTCTATTGCTGGAAAAATAGGTTCTATTACAGGAGTGACAGACGAAAGGCAAAATCTTTTTGGCATACCTTTTGATAAAGACCCTGCTGGAGGGCATAAAGGTTCTATTACCCACGGCGGTAGAGACACAGGTGTTGAGAAGATAGAAGAAGCACGCGAACTAGAGCAAATGATGGGTGGGGCAGGCGGTTCAGTGTATGGAGGAGTGCCGGGATTAGATTCTGGTTCTCCACTAGAACGCGACCCTGAGTCTCAATATCTATATCCTAGTGGGGAATATGGAGCTGAACCCCCTCGTCAAGCATTCCAGACAGCTTATCAAGCATTAAAAGAAAGGAAGGGTGGGGTAGACCCCTCTGCAGCCGAAACAGCAAATTTATATAAGCAATTTATTGCGCCCGAAGGCGGGCCAGATATAATGGGTGGTATTAATGTTGACCGTACTGTAGAGGCTATTGAAGCAGGTAAGGAAGCATTAACACAGAATCCAGTTGCTGATAAAGTCGAGCAGATAGTAATGGGATTGCCCACTTCTGACGGTGGCGACTTAGATACAGTAGAGGGAAGTGGCTTTGGTAATTATGGAGGTAGGGGAATAGACCACGATAAAGCTGCAGCAGAAGCAGCCGCAAAAGAAGCAGCCGCTGACGACCGAGCTGGTTTATATATGGGCGATGAAAATAATGTGACAGAAGATGGTAGAGAAATTATTACAACAGAAAGCGGCGAAAAAATTCTTGGGCCGCATAGTGACCCACAGTCAAGTACTGCAAGTAGAGTAGGAGGAGAAGGTACTAGGAATGCTGGGTATAGTCCTCAAAATACTATGAATAGTGTAAGTAACATGTCTAGGATATTAGTTGGTGATTTAACCAACCGCGCAAATAGGGATGAGCTGATGCGTAATATGAGCGTTACTATGCCAGATGGATATACTTGGGACAGTGAAACAAAAAAACTTGAATTTACAGGTGGAGCTATAAACATACCGGGGGAGGAACCAGTACCAGCAGACGAAAGTTTGAAAAGAAGCTCTTTAGAAGAGGAAGCTCAACTAAGAGCCGCACTAGAATTAAAAGATATTGCTATGGACAGTCTTAGAAAATATGCTGCTACTGATGCAGATTTGGCTGCTCAGATAGGATTTATGGAAGCTCAGTCTGCACAGGAAACAGCAGACTTTGAGAAGCGGCGCGAAATAACCACTATAAAAGGCCCAGCAGGGGAAGCCGCGCGCAACAAAGTTACAGAGGATGCAACTGCATACACTACTAGTATAAATAATGCTTTTAAAGCTATAGGAAGCGGTGCTGAAAATGCGTATGCTGATGCACATACTGCGCTCTCAGCCCCATTACCACCAGCACCTTCTGGCCTTGGTTGGGACAGTGCCACTGGTACAATGGAGTTCCGAGAAGGTTTTGAAGGAAGAGAGATGGACGAGGCTACACGAAAATGGGTTGCTGCTGTAACACCTGCATTCAAGGCTCGTGACAGATTGGAAATTGCTGTTAGGGAAGGCATAAGATTAGAACAGGAATTTCAAGACAACCAAAGAGAAATACAAGAGGCTGACGAAAGATTTAATATGCACATGGCTACTGCACAAATTGATTCTGCAGAGGAAGCTGCTGCTAAACTAAAAATGGCTGAACAGAAAGCAATAGAGTTTGGGCAGCAAAAAGAATACCTAGAGTTATTAATGGGTATAATGCAAAGCCCAGTACAGATGGGCATGGCTAAACGATATGGACTTCTTGACCAAATAACTACTAAGATGGGCTTCAATATACCAGAGGGGTTAATACCAACAGCTCCTTCTGGCGAGGCGGCTCTTGGAACCCCTAACTATAATGACTGGGTTACTATGGACAAAGAACAGCAGGCTATGGCTATTGCTTCATACGTTGAAGCCGGAGGCAACCAAGAGGAATTTTACAATATGATTGGGAAAAGTCGTCCTATAGCAGGAATGCACGAATCTTCCCAACCAACACAATATGGCGTACTGTAGAAGGAGTATGAATGGTTAACTTTTTACCACCTTGGCAGGAAGACGAAAAAGCACCAGAATTTATTCGTCCTTTAGAAAGCCATATAATTAACCCTATGCTGATTACACAGGGTAAAACTGAATATCATGCAGAGCGCGCTAAGAATCTGGCTACTATGCCACTTGTACAGCAGCAGCATCAAGAGCCGCTTACTATCTCTCAAGGTTACCATCAGGTTGGTATGGACATGGCTGACCCTAATGTGCAGAAAGACCCTGCATGGTGGCAGAAAGCTCTAGCTAAACTTGAGCCTTTAAAATATATAGATATAGTCCCAGAGCTGGCAGTGCAGGCTGTGGAAGGTGTTATTCCGGGCAAGTGGGCAGGTGAAGGTACTGCTCCGCGTGAGAACTTCGAGTCTTGGAAAGCCTTGTTTGGTGAAGACCAAGGAAGTTTTAAACAAAGAATTGATGCTGCAGCGGATGCTTTTGAAAAACGTCCGTTATGGTTCCAGATTGGTGTTGGAATAGGAGCAGGTCTTGTTACATTTGGTACAGGCACAGTTGCTAAAGGGTTAGCTATGGGAGGCAGTAATGCTGGAAAATTAGCAGCCGCTTCGGTAAGAGGTGCTGGATATCTGGTAGACCCGGCTGAGATGGGTGTTCAAGCTGTTAGTAAAAGTGTTAAGGCAACTAATGCCTTTGTAAGAACTGTTCGTGACGGCAAGCCCTACATGGAAAGAGTAACCCCACAAATGATGGCTGTAGAAGGAGGCTCGTCAGATATTGAGGACTTCTATAGCGCAGCACGAAGAAATGAAATACGAACAAGTTTTCATCTAATATCTAATGAACAAAGACTATTAGATTTGTTCCCTTATAACAGCTATGAGAATATGAATGCTCCTTTATTTGGCTATCGTGGGCAGGAAGGCGCGCGTTTTAAGATAGATACAACTACTAACCCCGGCGCACCTTGGGGAGCAGCAGACCATCCTACAAAACTTCCTCCAATATTACATAGAGGCAATGAGTTTAGAAGACTCTTTGGTGACTTGTCTAGGTCACAGCGTACGAGTATAAACGACCCTGTTAATGCAGAAATTCTTGAAGAAGCTAGAGACTTAGCAATACTGGTAATGCAACTAGGAATGGCTTCTAGGCCGGGTGCAATTACAGGACTAACATATAGAGACCTTAAAAATTTCCTTAAAACCCAGACAATAACTGTAAGGGGCAGCAATGAATATAGACAAGGTACGCTCTATAGCTTAGATGAATTAGAATCTCTAGGTGCTGTAGAGAACTATATAACTAGATTAGAGGAGTGGGCAGAGCTTAATAATTTTAAATTAGAAGACAGTACTAGGGCATTTACTTTAGAAAATAAAAAAGATGGCATTGATTTCTTTAAAGCAGGCGCAAGTAATACAAAGAATGAAAATAAGTATCGTAGTACACTTAAAAGAATAGTAGATAAATATAAACCTAATTATGAAATTACGGACGATGCTAAGACTATTCGTAACCAGCGTGTATCTGAAGAATGGCTTATGGGTACGCCTCTTGAAGACCTTCAAATGCAACTGGGGCATGCAGATATAGACCATACTCTTGGGTATATTCATGACATAGATTTGCACATAGGTACACCACAAGATGCTATACAGTCAGTCCCTCTTCGCCAACTCATGCTAGGTGCTGGTGTATTAGAGCAGGCTGCTGCATCCGGGTCAACCGTATTAGAGGATATAGGAAGGAATTTATCTAGCTTAAATATTGCCTTGAATGCTGCAAAAATAGCAGGTGTAGTAGGCAGAGCTAAAGGTAAGACTGTTGGTGGAGAAATAGGAAATGACCTGATGGCTAGGGTTGGGGAGACATACCTGCGTAGTGATGAGCTTAGACATATAAATGTAGATGATTGGAATTTATATAATGCTCAGAGAGACTTGGGGGATGTTGTAGATACATCAGTACTAGATTTAACTGAAGAGGTAATTAGGGTATCTGCAATTCAAGAAATAGTAAAAAACTCACGAAAGGGTTATAATCAGATATTTGCTAAGTTTCGTGGTATATCTTCGCGTAGTTGGAAACCTAAAGTTGCAGGTAAACAAAGAGATATAACATTCTGGGGTAAATTGCAACGTGCAGGCTATGACTTAAAAGGCGATAAACTAGTCAAGCCTACAGACCCTAGGGCTATTCAAGACCGTGCAGACTATGCTGTAGAAACTGGACTTATTAGGGAACTTGGTGACGGTACAACTACACAGAGTGCCGCACAGTGGGATGCATGGGCTTTAGGACTTGCTGAAGAAAGAAAGACTCTTCGTAATATTCTTGATGATTATGGACATTTAAAGTATGTGAAAGATGATGGTACTGTTGGAGGCAAGTCGAGGCATCTTCTACATGAAGTTCTTGACCAATATGTACTTGGTAAAATGTACCACATAAAGCAGCAATGGAATAACTTGGTAAGAGATGGGTTAGTAGATAGTAACTCTGACCATTTTGCTAAGCTAATTGACTATATAATTGACGGAAATGCTAGTGCGAATATAGTAAATGCTAGTGGTTCTGACGGTGCATATTGGAAAGGGCTGAACGAAGCTAAGAAGGCATTAAAGCATTCGGATATATTAGACCCTTACACATGGCGCAATCTAGGCCCACAGCAGTTTAAAGATGTAGGTAACAATATACGAATTAGTACCAAGCCTATTATATATCGTGGTAGAAAAATTGTCATGGCAATAATGCCTGATGGAACTAGACAGCCATTCTACTTTAGAACTGGGAGAGGCGGCCCTCTTGCTGAAGGCAAGGGACGAGAGTGGCGACCCTTTGATGGGATAGCCCCAATCATTTCTGAAAATGGATGGATGGATAAAGCAGTATACGCATTAGGAGAGGCAGACGACCCTGCAAGTGAGTGGTATCGTTATGGTGTAAATAACCATACTATTAGAGAGGTTGCTAGGCACTTAGATAGCATAAGTGACCAGATTCCAGATGGGCCTGTTGCAAATAACTTAGAACAGGTTAATGAGTTTTTACAAGTTAAGTATAATAGCTCTAGGCAAGGGGACTGGCAGGATGGCAAGAACATGGCTTGGGAAGATGTTTCGCCACACGCTGAAGAAATTACAGGTGCTAGAGGATACCTAGAAGCCGACTACAAACAGAAGAACCACCATATAAGAATGTGGCTTAGAGACCCGAATGTTAGAGAAGCATTAAAGATGTACAGGTTTAGTAGGGACAGTAGCCCAGAAAAGATAAGAGAAAAACTTGGGTCGCTTGCTGTTAATACTCCTGATATGTTTGGGCCGGGCTTTACTAAGCTAGCTAAAAATAAAGGTGAGGCAGAGAGATTTCTGGACGACATAACCCAGAGAATGGTTCTCCATAGAGAAGAGTGGTTAGAAGAGTATGCGCATGCAAACGTAAGGGCGTTAGTTGGTAAAGATGCAGAGACAGAAGTATTTACACAATTACGTAAGCCTCTTGGTGACGCTAAAGATATAAGAGAGTACCACGGAATTTCTGTTGAGAGTGCTGTTAAATCTCCAGACTTAGAAAACCATGTGCCTAGAATCAGAAGTGTTGAGTGGATGAAAAGGTTGGCTGCTAAAGATTCGGGTGTACTGGGCTTTTTTAATAAGAACTTATTTCAGACTGCTGTTTCTGCCCTCTCAGGCGGTAAGGCAATGTTTGGAAGAAGTATAATTAAACCGATTGCTGCTAGAGCTTACTTATATTCTAGACATGAAAGGGACGCAATTCATCTTGGAGTTCTAGCAAAAGCTGTTATGGAAGATACACAAGATGGGTTGGGGATGAAGACAATTGATGCTACTGAAGAGATGCAAAGATTAGGTATTATGAAAGGTAACCAGTACTTCTCTGCGCTAGAACTTCGTCCTTTAGAAGAAATAAGGAAGTTTGAAAGTCTACAAAGCACACAAAATATATACGCACAGATAGGTAGACTAGCAAATAAAGCAAGTAAGGAAGGTTTTAAACCAGCACTCAAGAAGATAACACGCGTTACAGGGTTGCACGAGCGTGGTTATGATGAAGCTGCCCAGATAGGGGATGACCTATCTAATCCTTCTAATATGCTAAGACAGGTAGACGTAGTGCTGGAAAGAATACTTCCAGAACATTGGGAACATTATTTTAGTAACTTAAAAACCGCTGACGGACAATACACGCAACAGTGGCATGCTCTTAGGTATATTAAAGAGTTACAGAATCAAGTAGACCAAGTCGCTAAAAGTCGCGGACTAGATATTGTTGCAAGTATAAGAGCCAATGAAGGAACATACTTAGCTAACTATTTCCCAAGACTTTACAGAAGAGGAGACCAAAGATACAGGCTTGGCGCGCCCCAAAGAGAAATTGGTAATATATCGCGGAATAACTTTGTATCACAGTTTCAGCCAAGACAGTTGCCAGATATACTAGACCAACTTGGTAAATCTCTAAATACTGTAAGCAAGACATCAGACGAACTAATAGCTTCTGTTCTTGAATCTACAGATGACCGTTTAGCAATGTACTATGAGTCTATAATGAAAGAAGCTACTGACTTACAGACAAAGAAACATATTCTTGACATGGACTATTCTAAGAACTACGCCAAGGGTGTTAAAGAATTTAAACAGAAAGATGACGAGTTAGATAATTTAAGTAATTTGCTTAATGCTAAACTAACAGGTATGGTTACTGGAGATGCAAAATGGACTGCTAGAGCGGATAAACTATTACGTTCTAATTACATAAAACACTATAACTGGTTGGTAGACGATAACCCTGCATCAGTGGAACGCGCAAGAGCAGCACAAGACGAGATATTTAATTATATTGACCAAGAGCGTATGCAACTTGGATATGAAAAAGAATTAGTAGAAGGACAGCGAGTAATATCAGATGACTGGATGCGAGCAGTATGGAAGAAGTTACCACCTGCTGAGCAGCAGGCTGCGCGCGAACAATTAGAGCTGACAGCTCCTGCACTTGTAAAACCTATTACAGAACTTGGTAAGCAGGCATATCCTATTACTAACATACTTCGCACATTTAAAGCTGGTATTGACGTAGGTGCGCCTATGATACACGGTTTTAATGCTCTTGTTAGGCTTCCAATGCTAGATGGTAAGTTTGACCTTGCCTCTCAAAAGGCTTGGTGGACTGGTGTTAAGCAGATGTATAGGTTCTTGTGGAATCCAGACAATCTGGACACCTATATTGTTGATAATTATGCACTTAGGCAGGAGGCTAGTGAGTGGATAAAACTAGGTTCTGCAGAGCCTTTATCCGCAGCTTTAGGTGAGTCAGCATTTATGCAAAGGTTTAAGAAGAATGCTTCGAAGGCTTGGATTAAAAGTCCACTGCCGGGCGTACAGGGCAAGCCAGACTTTAGATTACTAGATAGATTTGAGTCAGGATTCGTTGGGTATACAGATGTGCTACGTCTTGAACTATATAAAGCGTTTAAACCTTCTGTAGACAGGCAGCTACGCAGGGACTACCCAAAAATTAAACTGGATGATACTGCAGACCCTATAGTAAGAAATGCCTATCATGAAATGGGCGCGACCATAAATAAGATGACTGGAGTATTTGACCAAGAACTGGCAGCACAGTCTCCTATGCAGAGAATACTAGAGTCTAGCTTACTATTCTTCGCCCCGATGTATAGACGAGCAGTGTATGGTATCATAGCTGATATATTCAGAAGCTCTGAAGGTGGATGGACAGCCGTTCCGGGCCAGAGTCTAAGGTCTAGAGAAGCTCTAAAGCAGCTAACTGGAGTAGTCGGCGTAGGAGCTATGATAGCTTCGTTAGTTGACATGACTGGAAATAACCCAGAAGGTGCAGGAGATATAGAGAACTTTATTATGCATGGGGATGACCCTAACCTAACTCATAAGTTTGGTAAAATGAATATCTCTGGAGTACATACAGGTATTGGCACAGCATGGTGGACAGCTTTTAGATTGGCTAGTGACCTAGCAATGATAGGGTACGGTGAGGATAAACCCCTAGACGATGAGAACAACAACTGGATGAAAGACAATGCAGTACTTAGACTACTGCAGAGAAAGGGCAGGTCACAGCTTGCTCCGGGTGCAGGTTTGTTAACGGACTTTGTACTAGGTAAGTCATTCTCTGGAGACCCTCTAAGAGACCCTGATGGGCTTTGGGGATACGACTGGTCAGAATCAGTATTCCATGTTGGAAAGGCTGCATTCCCATTCTGGCTAGATGGTGCAGCGTCTGGTAGTTGGGGTGATGGGTCAGCACCTTTAATGATGACTAGTGAAGCTCTAGGATTTACCTCCTATAAGATGAGCGCATACGATAGGCTATCACAGGCCAGACAGTATCATCTAGCGACTTCACAGATAGAGGAGATAAAGACTTGGAGAGAGGAGGTGGAAAAGGAAAATGGCGAAGTAAACTGGCTTAATGCGTCAGGCCCAGTAAAAAGAATAATTGATGATGAGCTTCCAGATGTAGCTATACTAAAGATGGAAGCCGAAAAAAGGGCTGCCGTATTCGCAGAAGGACAAAGTGGAGAGTATAGAGACTTCTTGTCACGCAAGGCTTACCAGACCCAACTAACCATGCGAGATGTTAGTACGTTTACTATGCAATGGGAAAAGAACGAAATAGATGGTAGGACATTAGGCATGCAGATTGCAAAGGTAAAATACAACAGAGCTAAAAGCAATGAGGCTTTGTTAGCGTCTTACCCTGCATTAGAAAATTATCTTAACGATTTAAAAGCTGGTAAGTCTAATAAAGACAAACTGTTTTGGGGTAAGATTTTCTATGATGCCTACCAAGCTCAAGTAGCACATCATCCAAGTAATATAAATGATGATGGTACTTTCAACTTCCAAAACAGGGAGAACCTACATCTACAGTTCCTAGAAGACCATAATATCGATAACGATGGGAAGGAGATGGCCTATATAAGAGAAGAGCAGAATGCATGGATGGATGCTAACCCAGTACTTAAATCCTATATAGAAGATAGAGAGGCATTAAAACCATACTGGCAGGCACACAAACTTATATGGAAACCCGGTACTAGGGGACATATGCTAGCTTCGTATTATGTTAGTCTCTCTACATCTAATAGAAAAGCACTAAGAGATGCCCGACCAGAATTTGCTGCAATTGACAAGAAGATAAGGGCAACAAGAAAAAGACTAAGAGAGCAAAGTCCTTATTATGACTGGTTACTTGTTAAGTGGGGCTATGTATCTGCACCAACACACGGTAATGTACAAAGACTTAAAGAACAGCAAGATGCTAAGAAAAAATATGCTAGAATGCAGGAGCTAACTAATCCTGATAGCTGGCCTTATGAAAGTCCAAAGAGGGATAGAATATTTGTAAATATATCAGGAAGGATAGAGATAAGAAAAGGTGTAACGGATTCAGAGGTGGTCAGAACAACAGAAGGAGAAAGAGTAAGTTTCTTATCAGAGGAAGACCAAGCGTTATTGACACCGGGACTATAATGTGGTATAATAAAAGTGGAGTACCTGCGTGGGACATCCAAGGAGGCACTAACCGTGGCAGAGTATGACGATAGTAGTCAGGACAGCAGCAGTACTAACGCAGAAGCGGACATCGCTGACGGAGTATCTGACGAACAGAAGAACTGGCAACGACAACTGAACCGGGCCAGAGACCAGAACAAGGAGCTATTAAAGGGATATTTGGAGTTAGGTGAAACCAAGGCAGCCTTATCACGTGTAGAGGGTGCGGTTGAGTCACTTGTTGACCACTTTGCGCAAAGCGGTTACGATGACTCTCCATTGGCAGGAGTCAAGGATAGCTTATCTCAGCAGAGACAGAGGGACACTTCCATGTTGATGCACAGAACCCAGATTGCCGATGTATTACACGACAACGATGCTAATTGGGACGGAGAACAAATGGCAGAAGCTAGGGCTAAGTGGCAAGCAGGAGACCATGCAGGTGCATTGGCCTCAGTACAGTCAGCTTTTGCGCAGCCAGTGGAGAATATAGACGATGAGGTTGAGCGAAGAGTACAAGAACGCCTACGAGAGGCTGGCAGAGGGGTCGATTCTGGCTCCTCTACAGCAGCAGGCAGTCGACGCTTAACACTCAATGACGCTAACATTTCTCCCGGCATGAGCGATGCAGAGATGAAAGCTCGTGCTGATTCGGTATTAGACCAATTTTTTAAATAGGAGTATATAAATGGCAACAGGAGCGGCAGAGTTTATTGACAATACTACTGCTGATGTCTTCATACCAGAAATTTGGTCTACCTTGGCAATTGTCGCACGAGAAGCACAATTAGTCTTTGCTAAGTTAGTAGACCGAAAATTTGAGGATGGCCTTGTAAAAGGGGACAAGATTCATGTTCCTAATATTAGTGATTTAGCCGCAAGGCAGAAAACGGCTAATACGGCTATCACATATGAGACAGTCACAGAAACAAACACAACTATCACCGTAAACCAGCATTACTATGCTGCGATTGCGGTTGAGAGTATAACTAAAGTACAGTCCGACAGAGACATGCTTGCAGCTTATGCAGGCAAATTAGGGTACGCCTTGGGGTTAAACGTAGATGATGCGCTAGCCTCAAGAGTAGAAGCTGACTGGTCTTCACAGACAGTTGGTTCCCTCGCTGCGGAGAATACATACCATGACTATCTGAGGGCTATCCAGTATCTGGATGATGCAAATGCCCCGGCAGACAGTCGGTACTTTGTAATTTCCCCGGCGGCAGAAGTCGGTCTGTTAAAAATGGATACATATATAAACAATGACTATACGAACATTCACGGCTCTGGTCGTGACACTTCGTTAGAAAAGGCTTATATATCTTCCTTCCTCGGAGTACCAGTCTACAAGTCTACTAACGTGGACGGTAGCAACTCTGCAGGACACGACAACACACTCTTCCAACGCGAGGCCCAAGCACTAATAATGCAGATGACCCCGGACATGCACACTATGTTTGACATAGATTACTTCGCTGATAAGGTTGCTATCGAGCAGCTATACGGCGAGGAGGTCATGAGGTCTGACCACGGAGTTTGGATTAAAGGAGCATAGATGACAACGAAGAAGAGTAGTACTGACGCACTGGGAGAGATTTTAGAAAAGCTAGGGGCTATGGAAGACCGACTTTCCGAGATGGAAGAGAAGTCTTCTCAGCCCCAAAAGCTATTTGTAACTGAGCCTTTACCAGAGACTGAACAGATACCAGAAGGGACTAAAGTTAGGCTAAAAGAGACTGCGGAAAGACATGCTGTAGTTATGAGTAAGTTTGATTCTTTTAGTTCTGATGTGCAAGAAGCTATAAAAGCTAATGGCATTGCTGGTACTATTGGCCCAGACTTCTACCATATAAAAGATGGTAACCATAAGTATAAGGTTATCTTCAAAGGACTAGGAAGCTGGGGGGTTCGTATATCGGACATGGAATTAATTGAGTAACGAAATACCATTAATAGATGTGGAGAAAGTCCAGAAACGCTTAGACGCGAAGAAGGACAATCCCTATACAGTTTTGGAAGGCAGTTGCCACGTACCAGTAGACGCAAGTAAGGGACTAAAGAAGTCACACTTAAAGACTACAGCAGATACGTTTCTGAGTACGATGATGAAGCGAGGGTACGAACTGGCCTCGCAGCTACGGCTTAACGGCCCCTATCCTGCAGTAGAAATGGATAGTGATGTAGTAATAGAAGACATGGAAGAATGGCGCATTCGAGCGGTATTCAAAAAAGATAAACCTGATTTTACAAGGATAGAATTAGACCCGGCACTCATAAAGGAGTAGATAATGGCTAACCCGGTACAACATGTCCCAAGCCGTCAGAACCTTAGAAACACACTGGGGCTGGCTAGGGAGTTTGGATTTTTAGAATTTAATACAACAGACCATGTGGTCTGGGATGATGACTTTTTAGGTGATACACTTCATGGTGGTTACCAAACTACAGCGGCTAGTGGAACCGCACTAGCAATTGCAGCAGGAGTTAATGGTGTAGCTACACAGGTTACACAGGCTTCTAATGACGCGCACGCAAACTTTACTCTAGGACTAGACTGGCAAGGCCAGTTAATGTGTGCTATGGCAGCCAGAGTAAAAATAGATGCTATAACAAATGTTAAGATGGAAATTGGATTTACTGATGTCGTATCAGGAACTGATGCTGCGGCAGTTAATGACCTTGACGGAGCCACATTTACAGCTACAGACTGCGCAGTGTGGGCATTTGATACAGACGATACTACAGACAATTGGAAACTTGCTGCAACCTATGATGGAGGCACTAACGATACAGTAACTGATGCAGGTTTTGCGCCAGTTGCAGATACGTATGAGACTCTAATTGTGGCACTTGAAGGAACTAGAACTGCTGGAACTACAGATGCTTGGACTTCTCCAGCTACAGTACACTTCTATAGGCTTAATACAAATGGGTATCAAACGTACAAGTCAGCCCCTATAACAACAGGGCCAACAAGCAATACGCTTATAACACCCCATCTTAATGTTACTACTAGAAACGGAACTGCAAACACTATGTCAATTGACTTTCTAAAGGTTTGGCAGAGGAGAACAGCAGACTAATGGGAAACTTTCATCAGACCATGTTCGCGAGTGCAACAAGAGCGGCTGGAGCGCACACAAGTAATATCATAACAAACCACACTGGTAAGGGTGGGGTATTCTACTTGGACATCACAGCCGAGGGTGGCACTGCGACTCTCGATGTTAAACTGCAAGGTTTAGACCGTATAAGTGGAGACTGGTTTGATTTGGGTAACAACGTAATGGGTACAGGTGCTTACGCATACGCACAGGCGAGTGGCGTAACTACTGGCCCCACGATATTAACTGTCTATCCGGGTCTTACAGCAAGCGGCAATGCGGTATGTACAGGAATACTGCCTGTTACTTTTAGGGCGCACGCCACAGTAGCAGGCTCTAGTACTCCTACATTTACATTCTCTTTAGGAGTTGAAATAATTAATTAAGGAGGCCGCATGGCTAACGAACTGCGCCATAAAGACGTAGGAACCGCGCTGTCCAAGTCTGAGTGGGAAGACGTAAGCTCCCACATACTAAACAGTCAGGCAGCCGGGGATATAATATACGCCTCCTCAACAACTCAGTTATCAAGACTGGGCATCGGAGCCGCGAAACAGATACTAGCTGTTAACAGTGCAGGGACTGCTCCCGAATGGACGAGTAGCCCTCCTGTAGTTACAGCTCTAGTTCCTGACGCGGCTGATGGAGCAACACTAGGAACTGCTTCTGCAGAGTTCTCAGACCTATACCTAGCAGACGGCGGTGTGATATACCTTGGTAATGACCAAGATGTAACGATTACACACGTTGCTGACACTGGTATTCTGCTAAACTCTACAATGCAAATCCAGTTCAATGACGCGTCCCAGTACATTAATGCTCCTAGCGGTACGGTACTGGACATTAACGCTACAGATGAGATTGAGCTAAATGCTACACTAGTTGATGCTAATGCAAATCTAAACGTTTCTGGTACATATACTGGTGGTGGCCTTATGACCACTGGCGGTAATATAGTTATACCAGATGGGGGTAATATAGGTTCTGCTAGTGATACAGACGCCATAGCAATCTCGTCTGGTGGAGTAGTCACAATGAACCAGATACCAGTGTTCAGTGCTGGTATTAATGTGTCAGGTGGGACAATAACAGGTACTCTGGCTACTGCTGCTCAAGGACAGGTAACATCACTTGGCGACCTAACTGCGCTAACTGTGGATGATGTAGCTGTAGATGGTAAGGTTATTACCATGACTGGTAGTGCTAGTGATACGGCAGTATTTACTGCTGGAACTAACGGCACACTAAGTATAGTTACAACTGATGCGGCTGCAGCGGCAGCTAACATCCAGATAACAGCAGACGGTACAGTAGATATTGACTCAGCAGGCGTACTGACATTAGACTCAGGCGCAGCTATCAATATAGAACCTGCATCCGGGTCTGCCATTTTACTAGATGGTACTATAAGTATTGACGCAGGTGTTGTGACAGGTGCTACAAGTATTACGTCTACAGCCTTTGTCGGTGCTATCGATGGAGTTGTAGGGGGTAATACTCCTGCTGCTATAACTGGCACAACTATAGACGCTAATACTGACTTCACTATAGGAGACACCGTAATAACTAATGGGGTTATTACTGATACTTCTGGGCTTTCTATTGCTGCTGCCGTTGACCTTGGTGCTAACACACTAACTTCAACAGGAAGTCTTCAGGTTCGTACCATTGATTATTCCGATGGCGACAACGCCATAACAATAGCTGATGGTGGAGGTATTACAGTTCCACAAGATGCTACGTTTACAGGGGATATCTCTGCTCAGTCGGGTAGGTTTGTTACGAGTTCCACTGGAACATCTGCACAGGTTTTAATAGGGGCTCATGGTACATATAATGCTGTTCTAAATTCTCCTGAGTCCTTCTTTATAAATATTGATTCTAATAATGGACAGACGGATAGGTATTTTGCCATTGGTGCTAATGGAACCACAGATGGAACAACGTCTTTGTTTAAGGTTCTAGAAACTGGATATGTAGGAATAGGAGAATCAGCACCTGCTAATTTACTGCACGTTAAGGTTAGTGATACAGGCATCGCACCACATGCTTCAGCACAGATAGTCTTAGAAAGAGATGGTACAAACTACCTACAGTTTTTAACTGGCAATGATGGAACATCGGGGTTGTTGTTTGGGGATGAAGACGACAATGATGTTTCCAAGATTTACTACGACCACAATACCAAGAGTATGATTTTCGCCGTTGAGACTGACAGTGTCATAACGATTGATTCTGATGTTGGAGATAGGCGTATCACTTTAGGTGATGCTGGAGATGAGCAAACCACAGAAGGGTTGCTCTATTTAAATCCTAATACACATACAGTTGGTGCTAACCGCCCATTCCACTATATGTATTTGTCTAATAACAATGCAATAACAATACCTTCTGGTACTGCAAGTCTTGTTACAGGCATAAACATTGAAGCTCCTAACATCACAGCAACAGGTACAGTAACTAATACAGCATCACTGCGAATTGCAGGGGCGATGACAGAAGGCGGTACTGGCAACTATGCCCTCTGGGTAGATGATGGGGTAAGTAGGTTTGA
>TARA_R100000808_G_scaffold8956_2_pt1 | contig 22978 bp, 27 predicted proteins | sample TARA_R100000808 | Tara Oceans TARA_R100000808 (sample SAMEA2622852) | marine metagenome | biome: marine biome (ENVO:00000447); feature: marine epipelagic mixed layer (ENVO:xxxxxxxxx); material: "saline water (ENVO:00002010), including plankton (ENVO:xxxxxxxx)" | depth 140 m | reverse complement strand
GCGGTAGACGTGGCTCGGCTTCGGCATCACAGCCCCTCCGGTCAGGTCGTTCGGCTGGCGATCACAAAGCGTTTCACGTCTGAGGGCCGAGGCTGAATGGCACCGCCAGATCTTCGCCACCCTTCTGCCGCAACGTTTTTTTGTTGTTCGGCTCCGGAACGAGGTTGAATCCTGCCTTCTGCAACACGCCCACCGCCTTTCCAAACGCGTCTTCCTCGACCGATCCAGCGGGCGGGCCGGGAAGCGCCCCTTCTTCCTCCTTTTTTGCTCCATACTTTGCGAAAATCCTTTTCCATGTCACCCACGCTGCTTGCACGTTGGTATCAGACATCTCAGCCAGGGCGTCTCGTTCGGCGCGCCACGCCTTTTCTTCTTCTGATCCCGACCGCTTATCCAGCACCTTCTGCACCAGCTCCGGGGTAAATTTTTCTAAGTCCAGATCTAACTGACCTGTGCTGATTTGGTCCACGGCGCGCTCCATTTGCGCCTCGCGATGAACGTCTTCTGCCAGCAGATCCAAATACCCCTCGGCTTGTTTGGTCGTGATCTCGTCGGCGGCCAGGTCCGCATGGACCCGCCGAAACGCAGCGAGGCGTTTACTCTTCAGCAGCTTGTCGCGTTCTTGGGGAGTCGTGGGAACACTGGCACGCCCAAACATCGGTCCCTCATTGATCGACCCGGCATCCAGGACTGCCTCGGTCCCTGGCACGGGCTGCTGTTTTTTAAACAAGGTACTGCGTCCCCCGATACTCGCAGACGATAAACCGTATGTACGCAGCCTCGCTTCTTCTCTAGCCGCTTGTATCACCGTGTTCTTCAATACTGGTGTCCGGTCCAGATCGATGATCTTATTCTTGTCAAGCCGCCACAGTCGGCCCGGCGTCATGTCGTCGCCAATCAATGGTTCGTCGCCAGCCTCGACCGCCTGCCACCATCTCGTCGCAGTGCCTTCTGCCCGGTCGCCTTTAATACGTTCCAGCATCGCGTTGATTTCGGCCCTCGGCGGCAGGTTCAGTTTGATCAGGTTCTCTTCATCCGCTAGCTTTTCGGCGTCCCTGCGTGCCTTGCTCACATTAACCGTCTCCTCGTCTTTTTGTTGCTTCTCGACATTTTGTCGCGTCAATTCAAGTACACGATCTGTATTTTGTTGCGTCAATTCACGTACACGATCTGTGGGCGTTTGGCCTTCACTACCTGTGTCCACACGTGGCAGTGGCTTTTCACCAAGAAACGTTATAACACCCTTACTATACTCGTTCTGAAACTTTCCCGTTGCAGGGTTAAAGTACCCCAATTCCCGATTACGCATCGCTGCCGGATCGCTCATTGCCGGTCGTGCCGTTCTCATCACTGCACGCCACCTGGCCTCTATCTCCTCGAATGCTTTCTGCCTCTTCTCCGGACTCAGGGTCGTGTCGGTGGCGATTGTTACTCGCGCATTCTCCAGGTTATTCAATTCGGCAAACGCGGTCTCTGGCAATTCCCATTCGCCCGACGACAGTCCTTCAAGCACCTCCTTGTCCCAAGCGGCCTGGGCTTTCTGCCTCTGCTGTTGCTCCAGAAACGCCTGTTGGTCTTCCTGGCGTTCCGAATACCCTTCTTGCGTGAGGCGTGCCCGCTCATCAGCCTGATTGGCCAGCATAAACCGGGTCGTGGCGTCGCCCACTGCCAACTCTCGCCGCAGGTTGTTGGCTGACTGCTGACGGGCGTCTGCTGCCGCCTGACCCATCAGGGACAACTGAATGCGATCCTGCCTGTCGGCCAGACGGTCGCGGCGATCGATAGCGTATTTCAGCCTCTGGTCCCGACGCTGTATGGCCCGGTCCGCAAATTGCGCCGCCTGCAAACCGTATTTGCGGCGGTTTCGCATTAACGACCCGCCAAACGCCGCTCCACCGACCAGCCCCGGACTTCCTGCGTGTGCCATCGTAATCGGCATAACTCAATCCTCTTCTTTGGCCCAGGCTCGGCCACTGTTATTCATGTCAACCCACAGAATCCGCTTACCGTCTTCATCTGTAATGCCGGTGTTGTCCAAATCCTTCAGTCGGGTTCTCGCTGCCACGATTATGTCGCCCGCGAAGTAATCCGGCGTAATCCGCTGAGTTTCGGTCACTTCTCCGCCAGTTGCCACCCGAAGACCGGGAATCGTATCGTACACATAACTGACGCCGAGGTCGCGAAAGAAGATCGTCTGCCCGTCAAACGCCGTCCGCTGAAGCAAATACGGCTTCGCCACCGCCACGGGATTTTGCTCGGTGTAATCAATCTTGTCGTACGGGTCATAGCCCGTGCAGGTGATGTAATCATGTGATTCCTCGATCACCGTAAACAATGGCAACCGTGTAATGATTTCGTCGGGCACCAGTGGGACATTGCGGCCCGTTCGCGGATCGAACGGGGGCGGACGCCGAAATCCCCTGTAAGGAGAGAATCGGACCTCTCTCTTTTTGAACCCAGGACTTCCATCCCCTTCCGTTCCACCTATCTCGATTGCCATGTGGCGGCCCCCGATTCAGCCAGAGACGACGTCAATTGTGCCAGAGAGTGCATATCCGGGTAGGCGTCCGTTCGACGCTCCACGAAACCGAACAGCCCCGTCAGAATGCGATTTCTCTCATCCAGTTGATAAGCCAGGAACTCCTGCTCGCGATTGGTCAAGGCCATCTGAGCATCGACCAGACCGGCACGCATCCGAAGCACGTCCACGTAGACCTGATTCTTCCGAAGCGTAATGTCTGCCTTCAACCGCTGCTCCCGCTCGGTGATCTCTGTCAGAGCGAGAGCACGTCGCTCCTCGATTCCTGCATCGATGTTCGGAAGCATCGCTGACGAGTAGTACCCACGATTGAGCATATTCTGGTCACTGGCTGCCAGTTGAGCGTCAAACTGATCGTTCACGCGCGTCCGGTCGGCATCCAACGTCACTGTCAGGTCGTCCAAATCCGTTTTGACGTCCGTGAAGAATGACGCATATTCGTTTTCCAGATCGTCCAGCGTCGTCAAATGGAGATTCAGCTTCGTTGTCAGCGACGTCTTTGCCTCGTCCAGATGCGTCTGCGACTTGTCCAGCATCTCCGTCCAGAGCTTGACGACGTCCTCATACCGCTTGTCATTCGCGGTGCGGCCTTCGTTGTAAGCGTCGGTGAAATCCGTCAACAGTTCTTCCAGAACATTGAAGTTCTGAAGGTCTGTTCGACGCATCTTGTACGTCACCACCCACGGAAACACGGTGATGTCTGTCTGCGTTGAGACGACTTCCCATCCCTGAGCGAGCATCCAGGGGACGGAATCTTCTGGCACACCAGACACGGTGGACGTCAGATACCAGTCCTTCATCCTCGGGACGGACTTATTTGCAGGCGTGATATCCTGAAAGACAGGATCAATATCGGCTGTCATGACTCATTTATCCTTGTGTTAGAACCTAATCGAGCCTTTCCACATAGAACACGCCTTCCGACGACTCGTTAATGGAAATTATCTCGCTGGTTTCGCCCAAGCCCGGATACCCCTGTGTCGGTGCCACCATGCCGCCATTGCTCAGTTGCTCCACGGACCCCTCAACCACCACAACACGCACATTTCCCACTACGGTAATTGCTGTTGTGTCATGGCTCACTGAACTGGATGCGTTATAAATATCCTCGGGTCTTGTGCCAGGATCCTCGGGTCTGCGTATATGTCGTACTCTGCTGCTGCCAACTCTCCTCTGTCGGATTGTTGTCATTTGCCAACTCTTCGGCACGACCCCCTTGGGATACGAACGCACCGTCGTCACTTCCCGAAATGAACCATTCTGCACCAATACGCCCGATATGCTTGGCTCCACTGCGTCTGGATCGTACCCGCCGATCTCCGCCGATGTTGCGGCTTCCCACGGTAACGCCTCCGGGTCCGTGACGGCCAGATCACGCCAGAAGAAAGGAGGGAACTGCCGTCTTTGCGACTGTAGCTCTCTGACAAGTGTCACTCCTGATCCCACGCCACCACCCTCATCCTCATCGACATCGACATCTGCCGGGAACAGGTAGTCGATCGCATCTGAGAATGTCGTGGTTTGATTGTCGTTGTTCGCCTCGCATTGATAGGCCACTATGTCGAGGTTCGCTGTGACTTTTCTGGCTTCGTTGGGCACCAGCCCCGCATTCGGCAACGGTGGGACATCATACTCGGCCTCAAATGCCGCCTGCTGCTCCGTCAAATCCAGCGTTTGCTCAAGCTCCCAGTCCCACTCGCTGTCACTCGACTCGTGCGTCAATTCAGGAACCCGGAACGTGTACGTTTCCGGAGAGGACACCTCGCCATCGACCAGATTCACTGTCACTTTCAGCAGTCGATCTACCCATGTTGTGCCGCGAAATCGGAATCTCAACGTGACTTCGGAGTAGTTCTCTTTGTAATTGTGCGGAAAGATGAGGTCTTGAAATGTCGCTTGCTCCCCTCGGACATACTCGATGTTCTCGGTATTGGCACAGCGGGTGCCTCTCACGCCCAGCGTGGTTCGTATCAGCGACCCCAGTGGAGACCTGTCAGGCGTTATCAGCGGCATGAAAGACCCTCACAGAAGGACCGATATTCTTCCTTCGGCATGTGAAAACCACAACTCGCCACGATTCGCGGGACATTTCCCATCACTCTCGTCACGGAATGCTTCTGAAACGCATTGAACGTCCACGAGTCACCCTCCTCTGGTGGGTCGAACGTGATGTTATTCACCCTCAGATAGCCACCGTCAGTCGGTGCCTGAATCATTGTGTTGATCCTGGCGTCCACATGCGTCCGATAATACTCGGCATCCTGCTGGTCTGGATAGATGTGATCGTGTTCGTGGATCGATCCCCCGTCGAACGCGATGGACAGTTGCGTGTACCTCCGCCTGTCCTCATTGGCCCATTCTGCAAGCCCCAGGGCATCGATGATGCAGGACTTCAGCTCAAAGAACTCCGGAAGAGGGTCTGCCCCTTCCCACCACGGCCTGAACCATCGCGTCTTCGTGTCCGACCACTCAGGCAAGGACTCCGACCGCTCCACCATCCAGTCGCGGATCACCACTCTCACGTCTTCCGGAATCACACGACTCAGCAGAATCACTACTCAATCCTTTCTTGTGATTCCGTACTTATCGCTTTGGCCGCGTCCTGAATGAAATGCTCGAACCCCTTCCCCAGCATCTTCACCTGGTTTTCCTCGGACAGCATTGCGGGCTGCTCCAGATGCTCGATATTCAGCCAGATTCCGTGCGGAATCCCTGTCTGTGCGGCACTGTGATGTAGAACGGCCTCACGCTGAAGGAACCACTTCCAATACTCCGGCTCCTCTTTCTGGTACTGCTCGTTCTTGATGGGGCCATTGTTCTTCTCTAAAAGCTGGCACCGGATTTTCTCGCAGTTCCGGCAGATGCCCTGCTTGTTGACGATCGACAGCTCCAGCAAATCAATCGCATTCTGATTCTCAAGAATCAGCAGGTCGACATACTCGCCCTCTGTCTTTTCGCAATCTAACTTTTCCAGTTCTCCGATCCGCCGCTGATGCTTTTCCTTGTCAATCAGCATTCGTCGAAGCTCGTACAGGGCCAGTGAATACTGCCGCATCACGAAATGAAACTGGTGTGCAATAAATGGCCCTTCCTTGGCCCGTGTGAACTTGTCCGCATCGAAGTCCGACTTTAACTGGGCCATCTCCAGCATGTCATCATGGACCTCGTCAATCCACGAGGACACATTCTCAATGCTGGACAAATCAGAACTGGTATCCGAGTTCCTGCATTTCTCCGCCGAATGTGTCTTCGACGATCCGTTGGCGTTCGGCGTTGTAGTAGCTGCCCCACTCACGTTTTCCCCTTGTCTGGTTTACTCGTAACAGTTTCCTCGGCTCCAGGCCCACCCGCTCCAGCACCCAGTTCAGGTCTTCCTGCAACGACTCAAACCGCATGAAGCAGTTGCACCAGGGCAAATGGAGATCCCACAGCCGGCCCGGTGTCGGCACCAGCCAGAACCCCTCGTGCGGGAATTCTAACAGAAATCGCGTGAATTCACTCAGCGTTTCCCCATAGCCGTTACGCTGCCCGTGATGGAGCCACCAACTGACAAGTGCATCGCCATGATGGCGAATCGTCGTAACGACCAGTTCACCCTGTCGCTCGTATTCGAGATTGTACAGATATCGGTGGTGCCTTGGCTCCGTGAACGCCGAATCGATCTGGCCCAGCGTTACGGACGTAGCTTTCGACGCCGTACGCGGGTGGGCGAGATAGATCAATTTGTTCGGGATAATCACAGCCATGACGTTCCAGCCAGTTGAGGACTTCAGTGATTCGTTCTTTCAGTGACGTCTCCCCCGGCTGCGTCAGTGCAATCTCAAGCAGGCCCATCGGCGTGAGCGACACATGGCCCGTGCCAATGCCAACCAGCCACTCCTCTCCACCACGGTCGTGGGGGAAATATCCACCATCCGCGACGAACGCCGGTGCAGTGCTTTCACGCTTGTAGGCGACAATCAATTGGCACACGCCCCATAATACCTGTTCACACTGCGATCGCCCCGATCCGTTCCATTACCCGATGTCGTGGTGACATCGAAGTAGTCAAAGGTGGAATAGCTCCCGACAATCCCATTCGTGTAGCCGTTACTGTCCGTACCCGCTGCGTCCATTGAGAAATTCAGATCGCCCCTGTCCGTGGCGTTTCCAGAAGTCGTTGCGATGTTGATGTAGTCAATCACATTGCTGCCACCCGCTCTGTACGTTGAGGTATCACCCGTCGTAAAGCCACCACAGAAAAAGCCGTAACTGGCCCCAGATACCCCTCCGGGCTTGCGACGGGCAACCGTCAGATCACCCTTGTCCGCAGCATTCCCAGTCGTCAACGATGTGTCCAGGTAATCTATCCAATTAAAACTGGTATACGCATCATCCTTTCCGGATGGACTGCCCACCGCCGCCCCGCCCACAAATCCGTACGTTGACCCTGATACTCCTGCCGCATCACCTCTCGCACTCGACAAGTCACCACGGTCTGTCGCACTCTGGCTGGTGCTGCTGAGAGTGATATAGTCAATGACATTGCTTTCCGTTCGACCGTCCCGGTTTCCGCATCTGTATCCATAGGTCGACCCCTGCACGCCAGCCGCCAGGCCCCCGTTGGTCGTCAAATCTCCAACATCACTGGCATTTCCGCTGGTCGTCGTGATATCAATGTAGTCAATCGAGTTTCGCGTTGAAGACGATGTGGAGGTAGCACCAAGATAGAATCCATTTGTCGCATTGTGTACGCCACAAGAAGCTGTCTTCGCGACTGCCATGTCACCGCGATCTGTGGCGTTGCCGCTGGTTGATGTGCGGTCGAAATAATCTATGACGTTCGACGCTCCGCTGCCGGATGGCTCCGCCGCACTGGCCTGCCCCCCGCCAAAAAACGCTTCGTCGACATTAGTACCACTTCCGCCGCCACCACCGCTGGCCTTTGTCCTCGCAATAACAGCCAAGTGTAAATGCATACTCATCAGGCACCTCCGTCCGTCCAGCCGTTTGTCGTCGCATGCCATCCGTCCGCTGAGTAGTAGGTAAGAACGGCTATGTCGCCCGACGTGCTTTTATTCGTGATTTTGTCACCGTCATCCAACGCTGTTCCGTCCAGCCAGATTTTGTCGGACGCATTCGGGTCCACGCTGACTGCGATCGCCCCAATCGTGTGAATGGAAACGCTCATTCCTTCTGCGACTGCTGGAAGCGTGATCGTCGCAGCCCCAGTCACATAAATGATGCCGCCTCGGCATTGGGCATCTGTGAGCACCTGGCTGCCCGAATATGTCGCTACCTCAACCGAATTTGCATATTTCTTAACCCGCGTGACTTCGACTCGCTTCGGGTTATTCGAATCGCTGGCGTCTCCCACAATCAGACGATCCGTGGACGCGATATCCGCTCCGATATCTGATCCGGTCGTGAAGCTCACGTCCGCGATATCACCGTCCCACCCTGCCGCCGCCGCCGTCAACGACTGCCAGACCGCCGCTCCGTCCGTGTTGTCCGCACAAATAAATGCCGCGTCCGTTGCCACATTGACCCAGACCGACCCCACTGTGTAGCCGCCATCAATATCGTCTGTCACTCCTGGGTTCGACGTTGCTGCAAAATTATTCGTCGTACCACCGATTGCATCGACGTAAGCCTTCACGCTCTGCTGACTCGGAACCTTCGTCGCCGAGTTCGAGGCCATGTTGTCCTCGTCCAGCACCCACGCCGCTGTCGCCAGGCTGGACACAGCCAGCATGTCCGCTTCGTACCGATTGTCCCACAAATTGCCGACTGTCAACTCGGTGATGACATTCGAGTTCGCAGAGTCCTGCATCATCAGGATGTCAGCATCAACCGGCGTTGCCTTTGTTACCGACCCCTGAATCTTAGACACGACGTAGTCCCAGATTCGGCTGACAGCACTTTTACGATTTGTTCCGCCAGCCCCATCGTCCACCAGAATCAGGTCTGCATCTGCCAGTCCTGCCCCGATGTCCGTCGCACCATCCAGATCGAAATTACTCACCTGGTTCACGAAGGTCGTCAGATTGCTGACGGTCAGTTCCTTCAGGTTATTCGAATCCGCCGAATCCTGAATCGTGAGGATGTCACCGCCTACGGGCGTCGACTTTGCAGACAGACCCTGAATCTTGCTCGTGACATAAGTCCAGATTCGGCTGACCGCCGATTTGCGGTTCGTCCCGCCAGCACCGTCATCAACGATGATCAGATCGGCATCCGCCAGACCTGCGCCAATGTCCGTCGCGCCGTCGATATCCAGTGTCGCGATGTCTCCAATGAATTCCGCAACCGCCTGTTCCGTTGGGATCGCCGTGTCACTGGCACCGCCCGACACTGTTCTATTGGTCGTAACCAGTGTCAGACCGTCTTTTAATTTCTTGTTCGTCGAATCCCACTGAGGAATCTTATCCTCGGTCGTCGAGACCGGACTGGTGACGTCGCCATCCGTCACATTGAAATAGGTCGCGAGGGCCACGGGATCGACCCATTTCGCCGTACTGCCACCGTCCAGAATGTAAATCCGATCGTTTGCATTGACGGTCGTCTGCTCAGACAGACCCGCTACATACGTGGCAAAGTCCGTCCAGAGCTTCGTTTCAAGGTTTGACAGCGTGATCTTCTTAGGAGTTGCACCACTCCCGAACAAAAACAGGTCTGAACTGCCAGGGGTCGCTGCGGCCAGTCCCGTCAGGTCCAGGACAGCCGCATTGACGTAGGTCGCCAACACGTCGATATCGACCTTGATCTGCGTGCCCGCCCGATCAATCAGCAGATCGTCACCCACCGCTACGGGTGTCGTCTGTGCCGCTTGTGTGAATGCCCGATCGACGGCGTAATCCGACACGGCATCCAGCGTGAAGACCTTCTGCGTTCCCGATCGGTCTCCGTGCAGTTCGTCCCCAGTGGCCGGTGTTTCGACTGCCGAAGTGATGTTCTTCGTCTGAACGTACGTCACCAGCAAATCAGGGGTAATGTGTTTCGCCGTGGAACTGTCCAGAACGGGGAGCTTTTCCGCTCCGCCAATCGTGTCAACAGACAACGCACCCACAAATGTTGTCCAGGATACTGTACCCATCTCAGGCTCCTCGCCACTTTCCAGAACTTATCGACTCTGCAAACGAACCTTCGTAGGCCCATTTCGCTGTCGATTGCAGCCACAGACAGGCCCACACTGCCCTGGTCCGTGGATAACTCATATTCGCTCGGCCTGCTGTCCATTCCCCGGACGCCTGCACATAGCTCGAATAATCACCTCCCGCCTGGAAGGTTTCTATCGCCGTCTTCACGTCGTCTGACGCTGACTCTGCCGTATCTCCCGTGACAATTCGCCAGTTCACAGTTCCACTGCCTGCCGCAATCATACCGTGCAGATGGGTCAGTCGACCGAACTGATTCGATGGCCCCAGGCGAACAGGCCCGATTACCACATGAGACTCGATGTTTGTGCCGTCGTCACTGTCACCGCCAAGTTTACGGATGTATCCGTCGTTGCCGGCCAGAAGCACTTCGCCATCGTGCTGACAGGCCACTAACGGCGAGTGATTATTTGGCATCCGAACTGGCCAGAACGACTCGGTCCCAAGTTCGTATGTCCAATGGGTGTCGTTTCCGCCCGCTGTTCTCAGAAAGATATGAACTGATCGTCGATCATGCTCATAGCCCATCGAGACTTTCACCGTTGAGGTGTTAATGTCCCGCAGTTCTTCCGGAATCACCGTCTCGGAAATCGGTCTTAAATTTGACCCATTCGCCTCAACCAGATACAGGCCATCTGTCCCCAGGAAGCAGATCGTATCCTCGATTTTGCACCACGCCCGGCTGCTGATGATCCCGATATTCTCAGACACTCTGCGAAGAGAGCCGTCTGCCCCCGGATCACCCGACACCACCCACAAGCTCCTTTGTGATGCCGCAAGAAGATTTGTGTCTTTGTGAGGTATCAAAGCAGTCGGAGCTGCACCCACCTCATTAGAAAGAGCCAACTGAAACGCCCAGGCGCGGCTGCTGTCTTCAAACTGCTGCCCGAAGTCCCAGTTCGTGTAATCGCCGATCTTGCTCATGTAGATCGCATTGTCCTCACCAGAGAGAACCATGCGATCCCGGTAGATCGCCCCGAACGTGCAACTCGTCGGAATTGTACCCGCGCTGGCCGCGAGAGTGTCGACCTGACCTGTCTTCGGGTCCATCTTTACGATGGCTGCTGTCGTCACAGCAAAGACATGCTGCTGTCCCACGACCAGAAACCCAGACGACGGAGCCGTTCCCGAACTGACAATAATGTCATTGCCAGACGCATCACGAACTGTGTCGCCCGAGCCATCCACCAGATAGGCAATCGGTGTGCTCGTTGTCCCGCCTTCGACCTTCTTCACGGTCGAATCGACCAGCACAAACAGGATATCACTCACCCCGGACGCACTGGCTGTGTTTACCGAGGCGATATCGGCAATTGTTGTCCCCATATCATCGGAGACATACTTCGTCAGACCCGGACGGCTTCCACCACGCATGCGGCGGTCGATATTGCACTCGATCCGACAGTTCACCGCCCACGGTGCTGGCCATACACCGCCCCCGCGAGGAGTGGCTCGCAGAGCATTCCTGCGAACCACACCCCTCATCGGGTAGCGAAGCTCCATAGATTTACGGGCCATACCTGAACTCCTGTCACTGTGACAATGTCACATGGACATTAGGACAGGGCAACAGACCCGGTGTTTATCAGGATTTCCCAACGATAGCCGCTGGTATGACTTACCGAAATCAGGTCCAACTGATCGCCCACATCTGCGAACACTGCCTGCGTATTGCCAGCGACATTCAGGCCGTTTGCGGCTGTCACTGTGGCGTCCCCGCCATCCGTCTTCATTCGGAGCGTGAAGCGAATTCCCGCTTTTGTGGGGTTAGTCAGCGTCCGTGCCTCGGCACCTGCTGTAACGATTTCGCAAATCCCCATCTGGCGATCGACGGTAATTACACCACTCGCACCCGGATCTGCGATTTGAAATGGGGCACCGTAGCCAATGTGTGCCCATCGATGTGCGTTTCCTGCTGACATGAGGAACATCCTTTCGGAAGAGGAACAGGACTATGCGTCCAGAGGAACATGAACTGGGATTACGCCCAGCGTTTCATTTACTGCTTTTACAGCGTTTGCGGTCCAATCGTCAATTCGAATCTTTGTCTCGATGTTTTTCACCCGGTCCACAGGTCGCCCAAAATGCTCTGCGATATCTACCAGATTCTGCATGGGATCACGACACAACTCTTCGTATGTCACATCCAAAGGCTCAATGCCGTTGCCCTGAAGCCAGCCAAGAATCCTGTGCTCGGCCACCACAATGTTGGTCAGCCGCTGGAGAATCTCCCCGACGACAATGTCGCACTGTTTTGGCTTGTCCCAAAACGACCACACATTCGTCATTTCTGACCGATACAGGGACACCGCTTGCCGAATCTTGTCATTACGGCTCAAAAACACGCACGCATCTGGCTTGACCAAATCGTGAATATCTGGAGCGACCGGCCATCCACACTTTACGACCATTCTCTCTGGTGCCCCATAATAGAAGCACGCTGCCTTCCAGTATTCCTCCAGCGAACAGTCTGGCGACAGCCCGACTTTTTCTTTGAGGCCCACAATCAGTTCTGGGTTGAAATGCTCGCCTGACGGTCCGAACTCGCCCGTTTTCATCAGCATCTCACACAGCCAGGTTGATCCTGTCCGCGATGTGCAGTAAATCGCAAAGGTCTTCATTAGCGAATCCAGCTTCGTTTTCGAGTCCTCAACACTGTTTCGAGGATGAACTTTTCCCATCGTTTGGCCATAGCCGTTCCGCTGTAATGTTCGTGCGCTACGTGTTTTGCCAGAGACGGATCACTCTTGTCGGCAGCACGAATTGCCGCCGCCATCTGTTTAGGCTTCGGGTCTCGGTCCGTCAGCGTAATGACCGGCCCCCACTTTTGCACAATATTCTGAGCAGATGGAAACCCGGCAGCCGCCACCGGCACTCCAGCGAGCCATGCTTCCACCATTGCCAGTGACAGCCCCTCACTGTGCGACGGCATGCACATGACATCCGCCGCTGCGTAGATATTGCCAATGTCATCTCGCACGCCTGTGAATATGACCTTTCTCCGGGCTTCCCGTGCCAGTCTGATGCACTTATCTCGCAACGGTCCATCACCCGCGAAGACCGCTATCCAGTTTTCCGGCAGGTGCTTGAGTGCTTTAATCAACATCTCGGGACGCTTGACGTCAACCAATCGCCCCACCTGTGCTACCACCCGTTCGGACGGCTTGACGCCCCATTCCTCCCTCAAATCTTGAGTCGCTTTCGAAACGCGATCCTCGTCCGAGCCATTCTCGATCACTGTGACCTTTTGGCGAAGACCCAGCGGGTACATCACTTTGGCTGCTTCGCTCACGGCAGCAAGGTGCGTAGCCGTCCAGGCACTGTCGTAGACGACGCCGGGGTCTGCCCCTTGGGCTACTTCCACAATCGGAATGTCGATCGGGCCAGCCATCCGCCGGATATTGACGCCACCCCATCCTATGATGACATCACACTCGACCGCTTCCGTTGGGAGTAAAATCGGCACCTTCAGCTTGCGAAGTTCGCGAACAATTACCGCGTTGTAATTGTGACAGGTGCAAACAATTCCAGCGACTTCCACTGCCCTTAGATATTTCATCAGGGTCAGCATCCACCACTCGGCTCCGCCCATTCCGAGGCTTGGTGTGACCAAAATCGCTTTTGGCTTCATCCGCCATACACCCCGTATGTCGGTAAGTCCCATGACTCCGCCGATGACGACGAAATGTCCGGCACATTATTCCACCAGGAGAACTGATTCTCCCACTCGACCTCCGGGTACTGCACGCACACCTGGCCATCATCCACAATCACACAGACGCTGTCCATTTACTGGCACCTAGTATGGAGATCGTGTCATGTAGACCAATGTAATTGTTCCTGTCACTGCGTTTCCGCCCTGAGCCACCACAACCTTTACGCGATCATCCACCAGAGGAATCAGCTCCGTTCCGGTCGACGCCGCCGCCGCATCCGCCACCTGGTTCACCAATGCCCGTGGATAGTATGCCACGTTACTTGTTCCCCCATTTGTCACCGTGAGAATGGGGACTCCCGAATTCTCACCTGTAATCGTCAAGTCTGCCCCGGTGGCCAGGGTGCCAGGCTCGTAACGAATTGACATCACAAAGCCGCGTAGATTTGACCCTAAATAGACGGTCGCATCTCCACCGCTGTCGGTCGTAATCTCGACTGATGTTTCAAACAGCATGGCTTCGCACTTTCTTACTGAGTCGCACCATTAATTGTGACATCGCCCATCCGGACCGACCTGGCCCAGTGGTCATCTCGCAAAATGTTACCGTAACTCTCACCTGCCGGCATATCCCGACCCAACGACGTTGGCGTCGATCGCTCACGATCATCTCTTATTGCCAGTGGCAACATCTCCATAAACATCTTCGTATGCTCACGACCCTGATCGTCATAATTTCTCTCCGCAGCCGACAAGCATGCTTCTGTGATCACATGCGTCAGCATTTCCCCGCCAACTGGATAGGGATCGCTTGAACTGATTTGCGTTGGACGCAGAATCATTGGCACTTTCAGGACATAGACGGCATCCGGCGTCGGATAAAGTGCCAGACACTTACGCGACCCCACATCCGGGTCAAACGCCACTGTCCGCACACTGTAACAGACTGGCCGATCGAAATAGGGATCGTCCTGCAATTTGTGCCGGATAAACCCATCGTGCCGCTGCGTCACGGGCGGATACCAGTCTGCCTGACCCGGCTCGTAATGCAAATCACTGTCATTCGCTATCGACTCAAATGACGTCGGAAGATCGTACTCGTGCTGTCCGAGTTCGTAACTTGACCCTGCCGAGACCGCTACACTGGTATCCTCTAGTGTGATCTGCGTATTGCTGTCTCGCGTATTGACATCGTAATACGTGCTGCCAACCTTCATGACTCCCGATGCCGCCCACGCTGGAAATGTCCCACCCGACAACGTCACAACACCGCTGGCAATTGCCACTGTCCCAGTCGCATACGGAGCCACTGTTGTGATTTCAGCAATCGGTCGAAAGAACGACCACGGATGAGCCGCATAGACGGTTTTCAGACCGTCGTGGATGCACTCCTCAATGTCCGTCGTCTGGTCCGCCGAAAAGGATGACCGCTTTCCGAACAGAAAGTGCCCCACACGGGCGAGAAGCGTGCTGTAGCTCGCGACCATCGCACTCATGACACACTCCAAAAAAAGAGGGCACCCCGTCCGTCAGGGGTTTCGGCGGTTTCCGGACGGGGTACCCGCAGGAGGATTAACCAAGCAGTTGAGCGCAAGCCCACCAGTCGAGCTTGACATTCAAGGCCGTGTCCCCAGCAGCGTCTTTTGCACCAATAATCGGTGTTACAAAGACATCGTCCGGGAATGTTGCTGCGTCGATTTCTGACGATGTCAGACGTGCAGGAGTGATATTCCCGCCCGGCAACGCATTGTCGACGTAGAATTCAACCTTCTTCGGATGAGCACGGTAACGGAACCCAACCTTGACGTAGGTCGAAGCCGCCAACGTCGCCAGAGAATCCAGCTTCGTCTTTGTCGCTCCGTCCTGATAGGTCTGGCCATCGGCCTTGTAAGCTCCATCAAGCGCCGCACCTTCCGCATTCAGACTGACAAATCCAAGGAAGTTCTTGTCAGCCAACGCCTGAGTCGAATCTACAAACAGGCCATCTGCGGCACCCATGCCCACTTCGCCGACACCAACCGCCAGCGAATACTTGGCCGCCGTAATCTGCGAAACACTGAAACGCGCTTCGAAGACCATGTCGTTGTCGGCCAGTTTAAACGGAGCACCAAGGCCGCGACCCCACTGCAGGACCGCCTCGTCATTCTCAGCGTTGCCGTCCAGTGCCAGCTGCACGATGCCCTTCTCGGTCGCCGTGTCGGCAATCTGCTCGACCGAACAACCCGTGCCTTCCAGAATCAGGTACGGACCCTCAAGAGTTGACGCCTGAAAGGTATGGAAGTTGTCGAAGAATCCAAATGCCGGATTGCCCGACTGCGAAATAGTCGTTGTTCCGTGAGGGCCAAACGACGTGGGAGCCGCGAAGCCTTTCCAAAGTCGGCCCGAAGGCAGATACGATTGCGATAGATTGTCATGGGTTACGTTCATGTCATTCCTTTCAGGAAAAGTGAGACATTGTCCCAGCCAAGGGTGGGCATAGTCCCTGTTAAAAAAGGGCCGAGGCAGACCCAGATTTCTACCCCGGCCCAGGCAGCAGTCATTACGTGGTTTCGGTCACAGTTTGTGTGCTGTAACCACGGAAGTTTGCACGACGGTTGTAACAGACCATCTGAAGCGAGTCGTCCATTGCGCGAACGCGGACATTGCTCATCTCCGGATGCTGGTACGGCGTCCGTTTTCGCTGGCTTCGGCCCGATGCGTAATAGCAGTCGAACGTGTTCCAGTCGACACCAAGAATGATTCCGTCCGTTCGGGCGTTCTCGGAAGCCGAGTTCGTCCAGGCCGGAACCCATCGCATCGGGACGCCACGAACCATCACAGTACCACTGTGTGCTGCGAGGTCGTCGCCAATGTTGTCGTTACCAAGCTGAAGGAGTTTCCGGGCAGCAGCCACACGACTATGCGTCGTCAGCAGTTCCCATCGATGGTCACCTTCCGGCTTGATATCCGAACGGGCAACCGGCGGCTCAAACGTGCAGAGGTCCATCGAGTTGATGGTCTTCTCCACGAAATCGTCTCGGCTGACGTCCGTATACGGGAACGTCCGGTTTCGCCACTGGTCATACGTCGTGCAGGAAATCCCGCCAACGCCAGTGGAACCCCATCCCAGAGGCTCGAAACCGTCAAATCCCTCTTCCGAGTTATTCTCGGTCGTGCTGTCGTCTGTCGCGGTAATCCACCACAGAAGAGACACAGGCGGGAATGGAGTCTGAGTCGGACTGGACGGTCCAGGGCCGAACATCAGGTCTTCCATACCTCGGAAGAAGTCGTCCATCAGGCTTTGTTCCTGAAGGTTGAAGTAGTCTACGATTTCGTCGGCACCCTTCTTGAAGACTTCTTCGTCGATGTCGTAGTGGTAGTTCGTGGTCGTCAGACCCCACTTGAGTTCGCCCTCAGTCAGGACGTTCACGCGATCTGAACTGTCACGATGGTAGAGACCAACGACCTGAAAGTTGTCGTTATTGCCGGTCTTTACCTTCCACTTCGCCTGTGACGTCGACATCTCTCGCTTCATCGACTTATCGAACAGCCGCGAAGCAAAGTAGTATTTCTGGAGAGGAGCAGAAATGTCCTGCCACTTCCCCATCGGGTATTTCTGAAGGTAACTGGCTACAAAATCATCTAGTTGTTCAATGCCAAGAGCCATTGAATTCTTCCTTATTCAACAGACTCAGCCGCTATTGGCGATCCAACTCCGCATAGAGCTGTCTCGCGTAATCCCGTGCCGATTCTGGCGGATCTGTGGGACGAGTCGCCCCGCCTCCCTGTCGTCCGTTCGACTGGCGTGCGATTTTGCGCGTCTGAGCCTTGAGTTCTTTCTTTTTGGTTTCGTCCGGGAACACCATGCGTGCTACCCGCGACACAAGATTCTCGTTGAGTTCGACATTGCGCCCAAACTGTGACAAACCCATCTTTTGAGCCTTCACCGCCACAAAAAGGTCTTCGCGGCGTTTGAGTTGCTTGTCGTTCTCTTTTCCGGCCACACCAAACAGTTCTTTGTGTCCGATCGCATCTACCAGCTTATCAAACTCCCGCTCCTCAGCGACAGCCTGATCCTCTGTGACCCGTTCTTCCAACGCTCGAAACCTCGATTCGTAATGATCACGCATTCGTGTGAATTCGTCGATCAAATCATCGGGGTAGTCGTCCCTGTCCAGTTTGACATCAAAACTCGTTTCGGACGGTTTCCCATCCTCCTTGCTGGTGAACTTACCAGCATCGTCCCGTGCCTGCTCCTCATTGACCTCGCCGTCCGCCATTGCCTTTCGGCCAGCTTCCATTGCGCTTTTGTCAATCAGGTTTAATGCCCGGTCCAATTCCTCGCGGCTGGCGAAATCGGAAAGTAACCCTTCCTCAATGCCATACGCGGACATCTCAGCTTTCAGATCGTCCGTAATCCATTCGGCCTCAGAAGAAGATGACTCATCCTTCTCTGGCACATCACTGACGTCCTGATCACTGGCCTCGCTGTCGTCGACAACAGCGGATCTCTGGTCGGACACCATCTCGGCATCCGATTTGTTCGATGTTTCACTCTCACCATTCTCTGCGACAGTTTCACCGGCTTCTGCGATGATCTGATCAACCGCCGCCTGAATATCATCGTGAGTGCTTTCTTCCGTCAATTCGATTGTGCTGCCTGCCATATTCAGTCTCCGTAACCTCCATCTCTGTCAAACATCTGCCGTGCGCGATTCAAATCGCGACGACCTTCACGGCTGGTAATCTCTAATTGGCCACTGTCACGGACCGTTATTCCCCTGATATTTCGATGCCGAAGCATCTCCCGCATCTCAGGAACCTGCGATTTCATACACCCAAGTGCATCAGAGATCAATGGGTCATGCTCACGGTACGTGGTCAACGACGCCTGAAACGGCACCTTCAGGAAATCGTCATTCCCATTTTCCAGACACTGTTCCCGCGTCACTTCCTGTCCGTTCTTGTAGTATCGGATTCCCATTACAGCTCCAAAGCCTCCAGCGTCTTCTCCAGAATAATCCCGCAGTGAGTCACGTACTCTGGGTTGTTTTCGGCATCGACCTTCGCATCCACAAATGCATCGATCGCCTCAAACAATGTGATCTCTATTTGTGACCCGTCATTCTCAATCACCACTTCCTTCATGCTGGCCCTCGCGTCATGGCTGCTGCCTGTTGATTATTGACTTGCGGGCCACTTTGGCCCATCAACACCTGTTGAAGAATGTTTGATCGCGCGTCCTCTGTCCCACCAGTCGGGACATTACGACGAACGGTTTCCCGAGATGTGACCGGCGACTGCCGAATCGTATTCTGATCACCCCCCAGCATATCCGCCGGATTCGCAAACGTGATGAACTGCCGGAATTCCGGTCGGTTCTTCAGTCTCGCGATCGCATCGACGATTGCTTCGGCATCCAGTGATGCACCAGATGCCTGGAACATGGGCCACAGTGGAGCGATATTCGTCAGCAACTCGTAAATCTCTGCGAGTTGCCGCTCTGGCGTCCGAAACACCATCGAATACGGCTCGACCTTAAAACGATAATCCTCAAACTCTCCGTCTCGTTTTCCTGGCTCCCAATTCGATGACACCTCGATGCCAGTCCGACCTATCGGAAGCGATGTTTGAATCTCTAGCGTCTGGTCCTCCCACATCAGGCGACCGAGATCCAGAATGCACTCAGACGCAAAACTCACCACAGACATTCGCATATCTGCGACATTGCTCTGAACGCCACCCTGGATAATCTCTTCCTGTCCAACGGTACTGGCCTGAGCACCCAGACCGCCCATCGCCTGAAGATTTCCGGCAAATCGGTCGTATTCCCCCTGAATGAAAGACGCAAGGGCAATGTCCCGCTGATCCACTCCGCCGACTTCCACCTGATTGATGGCGTTTGGGTCATTCATCCGGACCCACGAATTGCGTTTTGCAGTCCGAATCTTCTCGGCGTCATCAGCACCAGCGGCGTTGTATGCATTGACCACTCGATGGGCATCGGAATCTTCTTCCATCCGACGATGCAGACGATTCTGAAGATCGTGCATGCCCTTCAGGTTCACTGCCGGGGACGCCGGAATGATATTGTCCGGAACGTCACCGAGAGACAGGAACTTATACGGACCGCCCTGAGACCCCATCCACTCCCGCTCAAGCAGAGGCGGGAGATCGTCATCGACGGTCATTGTGACGATGGAATTGTTTTCGGGAATCCAGATGTCCTGAAGCCAGATCATGTCTTTCAGGTCATCGTCTTCTGGCCAGCCCTCGCCGCTGGCAATATCCCGAGTCGCCCCCGTCATGTCCTTGTGTCGACGGTTCGTCGGTGTCAACTGCTCCCGAACCTTCTTGTTATAGCCGGGTTCCTCTTTGACTTTCTCGAAATCCGCCCGATACCGATGCCCGCTGTATCGCATCTTCGACAGCTCTTTGGCGGGCATGTCCAGAATCAAATCATCCAACGACACCCGATTGAGCCACGGTTCGCCTGGATCCAGCCAGACATCCTCTTCCGATTCCAGCATTCCGTGAAAACGGGTATCCGTGTCCCGCATCATCACGACGCCACAGCCAATGCAGAAAAACGCATCCAGCACGATCTGCCGGAACGTCTTTTCCATATTCATGTCGCTGATCAACTGATTTAAGTTGACCTCGAACTCGCGTGCAAACGAACTCACCTCAGTACGAGGAGTCGACACCAGGACCTGCGGATTATTCGCCGCAAGAGCCACTGTGTAGATCCGTGCCGTCTGGTTGATCAGATTTGTCAGCGTCTTATTAGACGCACCGTTTTCCGAGTACCAGGAACCGGTGTAATCCTTAATCAGTTCCTTACGCACTCGACGAAACGGTTCCATCGAACTGCGAGACTGCTTGATCGCCCTGAGCAAACGACCACGCTTATCTTTGTCCTGAAGATCAATCATGCCTACTTCCCAAGAAGCAGCCGTTTCGCCTGAGCCAGATTCAAGGCTGCTTGCGTGTACTTCAGTGCTTCATCGTGCTTGACATTGGTACGCACCAGTGCCAACACGTTACGAACTGCATCATCGACCGCGTCATTCAGTGGTTTTTTTTCGCTCATCGTCACTCCCTTCGGGTTCTAACTCCGAAAAGTGGGACATTGTCTCACCCGTGCAGCAAATCGCGAATGCTGAATTGAGGACTGCTCGTCTCTATTCTCCGTCGTTCCTGACGCTCTCGCCACAAATAGCTGCCATATTCTGGAGTCTCGCCAGTTTCTTCGGAGGAGTCAACACGTTCCGATCGATAGCCTTCCGAATGAACCAGCCAGGCAACACCCGCTGCAATGACCCGGTCGCCATGAGCTTTGTCTGTGGCTCCATGATTCCTGGTCGGCTGGTGAATAATTTTGTGTCCGTCCCACTCGTATTCGCCACACTCCCGAATCAAGTCTTCGGACCGAATCACATAGTCTCCCGTCTCCATCGCCAAAGCCAGTTTTTCAAACAGGTCGGCTTTTGCGTCGTCCGTCACCCACCAACCGGCCTTTCTCGTCTTTCGACGCTGGCCGATCTCGGCGACTTCCCGGTAATAGACGTTCCCGTAACAAAACTCCTCAAGAATCTCTTTCCCGAACGGTCGAGCCATTCCGGAATCTTCCCAGCCAAGCAAAGCATCTCTGAGCCAGATCGAGAGTCCAATCGCTACACGGGCAAACTTAATTGCCGACATCCCCTTAATTGCATACTCACCCACCTGCTGGCCCGAACTCTGATCAAGAATGTGAGCCACGGAATTCGAAGAATACGCCCCGTCCGATCCCATCGCGATATCGCAGGCCACGATGAATGGACCGGCTGGCGGTCGATGGTCGATGCTCGGCTTAAACCACAGAGACAAGGGGCCATCTTCTCTGCTCAACAACCCTTTCAGGGACAATGTCTCACTGTCGAAAACAGGTGTACCCTTCCAGATCGCCTGCTTGCAGGTTTTCGTCTTTAGTCGGTCCAGTAAGTCTGTCTGAAACACCTTTCCGACCGCACCCCGAGGATTTCTGTCAAGCTGCGAAGCAACCAGTCGAGGCGTCGAAGTGGGTCTGAGGCATCGCATATCGTACCAGGGACTTCGAACGACTTGATCGAACTTAAAGCCCTTCCTCTCAAGACGTCCACGCAAATCCGGTTCTTTCCTGTGGTACTCATCAACGACATCCTGGTCTTCAGGATTTATGGCAACAGGTGTTCCATCTTTGACGATGTAGGAATGTTTCCCGTGGATCGGGTTATCTTTCCAATCCAGAATCAAATGGACGCCGCTTTCCTTGGAATCCGGGTTCTCGCACGCTTCATGGAAGACACCGGAATCCACATAACGGGCCGAGACCATTCGCAGGCAGTTTGTCACATCGTGAAGTGATTCCATGACCGCCGCGTCTTTGCCACCTGCAATAAAGTCCTTCGCACCAAACTCGTCGCAGGTAAAAACGGTCATTCGCCCGCCAGCGGCCACATCCTGGCCGGCTGCGTATCCCGCCAACAGCGACCCATTCTGGGGGTTCTCAAACGTGTGATTCCCGACATTTCGATGCTTTGACATCTCGAAACCCTCGGGAACCATCCAGAACGGCAGCCTTTCGATCGCCCACGCCACCTTCCAGAGCACCGTATTCGAGTCGGTCTTCGAATCGACAAGGTTCTCGTTTCGTGTCACATAACCCGCCGAAAACATCCGGTCGCGAAGCCAGCGTCTCAAGTCCGTCCACAAATACCCGAATGTGCCGCCCTGAGCACGGGCCTTGTCCACGAGTACGTCGATTGTCTTTTCTTCAATCTCTGCCCGATCGACCGCTTCATCCATTGCGACAAAGACCTTCTCCTGATGCGGCCAGGGGATAAAAGGCCGAATCTTGATCCTTGCCCGTGGCTCAAACGACCACATTGCAAACGCCATGAAAAAGAGTAAATCTTCCATGCAGGCGTCGTAGAGAGCATGACGAAACCGCGTATCTGTGATCGCCCGCTCTCGACAGGCAATTCGCCAACGCAGATTCTCAATCGGGTCTTTTGGATAACAATCGTAAAATGGCGTCATAAGCGACCCTGCGTCCCTCAACTACTGGCCATCTTGTCCAGTTTGTTTTCAATCCGTCGCAGTGCGTCGGTCTGCCGCTGCTCCTGACGAGTCATGCGATCCTTCAGATCATCCAACTGCTTCTGCTCAACCGCATCATCGTGAGGCTGGGCCGCGTGCATTGAGAGAACGTAACCAAACAGCGAGGCTCCTGACACCACCATTGTTATCAGGAGCGGGATAAGAGCTTTCCAGGTCACGACACCTTCTCCCCATTTGCCTTCAGCCATTATTCCGATCCGGTTTTGCGGACTCCGTGACGATTGAATGCCTCAAGAGTCTTAATGCAGTGTCTCAAGGACTCCTCGTCCTTTATTGTTATCGCCTGGCGATACAACAGAATCCGCAGGCATAAGTCCGCATGAACAGCCGCGCGTCCCGCTTCTGACCAGGCATCCCACTCCGTTTTGTCCTGCGACCAGGGCACTATTCTTCTCCCTCAGACGCCTGCTTCTTCTGAATCATATTCAGGATTTGCTGCAATTGCTCATCCGAGTGCAGTGTCTGATCTGGACCGTCCCCGTTCATCACTGAATCCAGAGCTGTATTACCGGCGACAGACCCGCC
>TARA_R100000808_G_scaffold12828_1_pt1 | contig 23065 bp, 29 predicted proteins | sample TARA_R100000808 | Tara Oceans TARA_R100000808 (sample SAMEA2622852) | marine metagenome | biome: marine biome (ENVO:00000447); feature: marine epipelagic mixed layer (ENVO:xxxxxxxxx); material: "saline water (ENVO:00002010), including plankton (ENVO:xxxxxxxx)" | depth 140 m | reverse complement strand
TCATTCCGAGTAAATGTACGCAATTCCGCTAACGTATGCTCACAATATAGCTTTAATTCATAGTTTTTAAGAGCCATACCCAAATCATCAATCATCAAAGGCTTAGAAGTACGAGTAGTTTTCCAACCAAACTCCTGACTCACCCTTTGATCTACCTGATTCAACGACCTTTTTCTAAAAAGATTCGGATACCCAAGCTGTCTAAGCTGGGTAATCGTAGTCAAACCATGATTATTAGCCTCAACACAACACAAAGCATCGCTATACCACAACCCAATCTTTAAAACCTCATGCGCTAACTCATCTGGCGGTATGCGACCATGCCATATCGCCACCTGTTCACCTGTTTTAACATCCAAAACCTGAACACACGAATAATCGCCATGCCCTAGCCCCTCAGCAGTATCAACTCCAATAACATACCCACTATACCGCACAGGCTTTTGCCATACTTTAAAACTCATCGCCTAAACTCCACTACTCTAGGATACGGTTCATGCAAATACCCCTCTTGAGGAACTCTAACATTTCGCTGCAAAGCGTCCAAACAATCAAGATCAAATACAGGATTCCCAGAGCGAACAAATGCCTCTTCAGGGGAAGTTGGGTATTCCTGTGCAAGCTGCCAAGGCAACATAGCGTCCTTTTTGCCCTCATACCACGCTACATCCCTATCTTCCGAAGCCGACCAAGGAAAAAACATCGGATCAAACTTGTTATTTCCAGTAACTGCCCCATTCCACAAATTATGGAAAAAGTTGCCCGAACCATTCGCAGTAGATAATCCAATAATACGACCCCCCACATCAGCAACAGGCTCAATAGAAGCCCACGCCTCCTCTGGATTAGGTAAAAACGCCCATTCATCCACAACCACCAATGTTGCAGACTCTCCACGAGCAGGATCAGAAGCGGAAGGCATAGAAGTAATCTGCGAACCGTTAGAAAAGACCATCCTTTGCTGGTGCTCAACTTCCGATTTAGGACCACGCTCAACCATCCACTTCGGCATATGCTTAAATCCATACTTAGTTTTCCTTAACAATAAAACAGCTTCACGTTCAGTACGTGACAAATCAATAATGTTCTGATCATCATGGAAAAAAGCCAACCAAAACTGATGCGCAGCGACCAAAGTCGTCCACCCTATCTGCCTAGCTTTCAATGTAAGCGAATAACGATTAGTATCCCACCGCTCTAAAGCTTCTTTTTGAGCCTGACGTAATCCAAAAAGCATACGACCATGAGCAGGATGAGCAATGCTCCAATAATTTTCAAGAAAATAGATTTCATCCTTGACACAGTTTCTCCATTCAGCTTCCTGACGAAGCTCAGTGATACGACTCACTTCTTCTTCTTAGGTTTCCTTTTGGACTTCTTGCTTTTCATACCGCTATAACCGCCTCTACCTTTAGGCATTTTCCACCAACCTTAACGTTGAAATAGTCGCCTCAAGCTCATCAGCCAACTCAGAATCAGACATGCCAGAAACATCCTTATCCTCAGCCACAGCCACCTTTCGCTTAGGCGTAAATTTGTCAATATACTGTAAGTAAAGGCTTGCAGCCTTTACATCACCATCGGCAGCACGCTGCCAAAGAGCATCTATGACGCTCTGAACCCTTTCAGGGTTAATGTTGAGTTCGGCTGCACGCCGATCCCATTCTTTAATGAATCTGGAATCACGTTTGATTCGTCTTACCGAGTCTTCGTGTATTCCATTTTCTAGCGCCCATTCACGTTGAGTGATTGGGTCACGTTCTGGTCCTAGTAGTAGCCAGTCTAGTAGTCTTGTCCAATGATCTGGCATTACTTTAAGTCCTGTTTCAGGATCTGTTTTCCAATTATTCTTTCCCATAAGTTCTCCTCTCTTGTTAGCGTAATTGTCCCATTCGGACTTTACTAAGTTTTTTCTTAAAATACTGGGACACTTCAACTATTTAGTACTAAGTACTTAGAACAAAATTTCGTTTACCCCAGTAAAAAGAAATTTTGGTACTGAGTCTCTTATTGTCGCTAACAGCACTCAGTAAGACCCAGAGTTCTAAAACCCAAACGCATCGCCTATGGATAAAGATACATACAACTTCGGAAGGGGGCAGGGGGGCTATAGGGTGCCTCCCCTCCCTGCGTGCGATAGATCTGCGCAGTCCGCACGACATGACGCACAATACCTTCACACACACGAGAAAAAACCTCCTCTGACCTGCATAAACGTACCAGAATCGTGAGAAAATTCTCATGTGCGGGGTGTGAGGCATATCGGACGCCTAGAACCCCGTGCAACCCTTCACATGGTTCCGTGTTATTGCTGGTCGGAGCATGGATTTGACTGAATATTCTTTCTGTGTATTTAATTTATTTACCCCGTTAGGGGTGAAATAAATAAATTAAATACCAGAAAGGAAATGAAAAATGGCTGGTAAGAAAAAAGCCTCAGCGAAAAGCGTGAGGAACAAAGAACTCCTTCGGAGTATAAATGCCCTGAAAGGGCAAGCTACCAGATTGGCAAAGTCTGGAGATGCACAGGGTGCTCGTGCAAAGCTTCTAGAAGCTTTGTTGATGACGCCTAAACACTGGGAATCAGTGTTCAATCAAATCGCTAACAAGCGTGTGGAGTTGGGGCTTTAGCCCCAATTTCACCTATTGACTGGGAGGTCAAATATGGAATATTCACACACATACACAGCCACGTTTGGGCTGGTTGATGACTTTGGTAAGTCATACAACCCCACACGTGTTACTGCTTGGTTCAAGCAGATGGAAGGTCCAGTGTTCAGCATCACGACAGGTGATGGAATAGACACGGACACAGGTGAGGCAGAGCCTTGCATGATTGTTCAGGGTTTCACCAATGACCCTGCAGATGTCCAGCTACTTTGTGCCACACTCGCACAGAGTATGCGTCAAAGAGCCTTCGGCTGGTTTGTAAGTCGGAACTCTTATGTGATGACGGAGCAAGCTTTAGACCACACGGTCCTGTAGGTCTGGGGTCTTGGAGAATATTGAAAATATTCTCCTAACTCCTATGCTTTCTAGTACTTGAACTTTAGTGAAAGTACATAGAAAGTATAGGAGTTGGGAAAGTATCTCAACGGAAAGGAAATGAAATGGATTACGTAAGCGTGAAGCAACAAAAAATCCTGCTGAATCATTGGAGACAGCACCCTTTGTACCTACTACAGGAAGACGTGAAGGTTAGACCTGAAGCGTATAAGCTCCCTGAAGAGTGGGTTTTGTCAGCACTGGGCATGGACCCTGTGAAAGTATTATCCCCAGAAGACGCTCAGGATATGGGTGTGATAGCTGAGGGTATCTTGTTCCAAGAATTAACTCCTCAGGGACATGGTGTGTGGATTGACGAGGAGTTCTACGAAGAACTTGATTTCAGCAATCCCTTCGCATACCTCAGGAGTGTTGAGGTTGATGAAGACTGGCAAGACGATGGGCTAGATGGATACTCCATCGTAGACATGGACGGTGAGTATGTTTAAACAACTCGCTAGCTCCCACGACTGTGACTGTAGTTGTCACAGCGTGGGGTTCATAGCCTCACGTGAGGACTGCTTTCGTGGGTGTGTTAATTGTGATGAATCTCCGCTAACAGACGCAGACATAGCCTGTGATCCTGTGAGAGGTTCGCTGTAAATATTCCCTAGTTGGGGTATTAATTACTTGAATGTAATGAAAGTAATTAATACCCCATTTGTCGTTCAGGAAATAGGAGGTTTCTAACATGAACGTGTATGATATTGGAATGATTGTGATAGGGGCTTTAAGCCTTTGCTTATACATAGGGTGCGTGTTGCATTATCGTGATCTAAAAAGTGCTCAAGATATAGTGCGTGAGGTTGCTAGGGGTTTTAGCCCTGAAGTTGAAGCGCCATACCAGCAGGTCAGAGCCTTAAGTCTCTTCCTTGCAGATGTGCTGAGTGTTCCTGATTTCAGGGTTAATATGGCTAAGACATGCTATAACGTGTACTTTGAATATGGACCAGAGGCAGAGTTTCCACGCTATTTTGGGAGACAGTTCATAGACGACTACATGTTTTATCTCAGCTCACATGCTATGCCTGTTCCGCCTTATATGGCTCATCTTTCAAACATGGACGTGGGTGAGTTTGTGGTAGCTTATCTCAGGAACGACAAGATCGTTCAGGGTTTCCTAGAAGCGTATGTAGCTGAAGGCTTAGACGTAGAAGCTCTTGACAGGATAAACGAATCCTCAGACGAGGCACAGGTGTTCACACTACCTGTGAGAGATCATTTAACGCCCTAGAGATAGCTAATTCGGAAATCAAAGGAAGAAAGTATCTGAATGTTAATGAAGATACTTTCTTCTCTTTGTAATAATATTTTGACTAAGGAGGTCAAATTGCCAAATAAAAAAATAAGCCCAGATAGGGTGAAGAAAAAGGAAGCGAATCAACTTCGCTATCGTCAGCTTAATGGTCACTTAGGTAGCGCTAAGAAAGCGTTTGAAGCTAAAGATGCAGATGCTACTTTAGATCAATTGCGAAAAGCGTATGCCTTAACCGTTAAACCAACTGTTTGGGTTTCCGAACAAAAACGTGTAAAAGCACGTGCCAAGTCTTACAAAATTACCGTTAAAGCGCTAACTGCGTAAGCTGAGTGCTGGGTGACAGTACGAACAGAGTTACTACGAAAACTGTCACCCCTTACTCAAGTGCTCATATCTGAGGGAGGTCTTTAGATGTGGGCACTTGAGTGAGAACTCTCTCACTATTACATGGGAGGCTATTATGCCACAAGATATGAAAGACGCTGTGCGTTTTAACGCTAAAGGCGATGTTATAGTTCCATTCCACAGAGTCGGACACAACCGACCTAATCTAGCCGAGTTGCTAGATGCAGTCAGTCGTTTGCCACGTAAGGAGTCAAAATGACAACAGTTGAAACGTACACATTAGAGAGCACAGAATCGCACTCCAGATATTATCTGGGGTGTAATTCTTGTCGTTCACACGTAGAAGTGTTGGTCCCTAAGGACCGTGAAATTCAGTACTTGCACGGAGGTTTGCTTGTTCAAGATGCCTTCCCTGATAGTGAAGGGTTTACACCAGCGTACCGTGAACAGATCATAGGTATTAGGTCTGGCTATCACATCTGTGACAAGTGCTGGGATGAGACTTTAGGAGATGACGAATAGTGTACGAAAACAGGCACGAGTTAGTGGATTTCCTCAAAGTTGAGGGAAAGCGTTATCCTCTTGAGCGTGGACGTTTGTTCAAAGTCAAAGGGCAAAGAGGCGTGTACAGGGTGCACGAGATTTACCGAAACAAGGAAACAGGAGCCGTTGAAGTGCACGCTTGGTGGCGCAATTCCTTGCATGGAGGAAGAAAAGCAATGTGGCGATTTGTAGCGCTTGATAACGTTGCACGAATACTCCAAAAACTGGAAACTATATAGTAATTAATTACTGAATGTTAATGAAGTAATTAATTACATATAAAAATAAATTGAACTGGGAGGTTCTAAATGAGTAATGAAGGAATAGAAGTCAAGTTAGTTATTGACGCTAACGATTTAAAGATTCCTCTTCCCGATGAATGCGACATCGTGGAAGATGTTATAGAAAGCACTGACTTTGAAAATGCTGTAGACAGCATGTGTGAAGGTTGGTTTGAGAATAGTAATGTGTACTATCACGAAGACCGTCTAGATAGCTTAGAGTCACGGCTAGATGACATGGAGTCTGAGTCCAACGATGAAGAGGACGGAGACTTAGGGGAAACAGTAAGTGCTTTAACTGTCAGGCATTTTGCCCTAAAAGATAGGGTAGTAGCGTTAGAAGAAGGTGACAGCTTTTTCACTGATGTAAGATATGCACACCTTAAAGAGGCTGTAAGCGATCTTCAAGAGTGGAACTTTGACGAGATGCAAGACGACCTTAACAGGGACGAAGTAGCCATTGACATGTTGCAAAAGCGTGTAGATGAGCTTGAAAAGGTTCTACCTGAAGATTCAGGTAATAGTATGGCTATGCTTATACTTAGAGTTGAGCGTTTAGAGATGATCAATGAACGTTTGTTGCACATTATTCACAACGTACAAGGAGTAGACCTACCGTGAAGGTATTTGTATTGACTGTCGTTATGACAGAGGAAGCGCAAACAAGTAAAAAGTATGAGCAGACAATCGGGGAATTTGTGTCACACTGTGGTGATATGATTCTTGAGATGACTGAAGGTACTGCAGACGTGATTGATGACTCTACGGAGATCAATGAAATGTATGATGCTGATGGTGATCCCACCGACAGTTTAAGTTCATACAAATAGGACGTAAGTGTGGAGGGGTTTTACTTTCTGTTCCCTGATGAAGCACTTGCTAGGTGGCACGAGGGGTTCTTTTCATTTCCTCTCGTGCCACCGATATTAATAAATTACTTCTTGAATGAAATGAAAGAAGTAATTTATTAATAACTTCAAATTAACCAAACCGACCAAAGGAGGTCAATATTATGACATGGGGCAGAGATCACATGTTTGCTGGAGGTGAAGACAGTACGCAGTTAGCGACTGTTCAGCTTAAGGCACAAATAGAGGGTGCAGATTTTGATGTATCCTATTTACCAGCAGGTTTCCTGAAACAAGCTGTAGCGTGGCAAGAACCAGAGTTTACGGTTCCTGTTTACGAATCAGGCGAGTATGAGGGGCAACCTAAACAAATGTACATTGTCCGTGATGACACCAACGAGGTAGTTGGACAGCATTCATCTAAATACCCAAAGCGTGACGCATACAGTCACAACTTTGAAGTGTTGGAAAATGCGTTTCCTCACAGTTGTGAAAGTGTCCGAACATGGGATAACGGCGGTCTTTGCCTAGTTACCCAACGTATAGGAGACGAAGTTGAATTGCCTATGGGTGATGAAGTCGTTCAGTATGTTTACAGCACGATGTCGTTGAATGGAACAAAGCGCACAGCTACGATTCCTAAAGCTCAACGAATTTCTTGCACAAATGCACTGGGTATTGCTATGGCAATTATCTCTTCAAAAGCTACACGTAACCATGACGCTAGGATTTCTTTCCAAGCTGAAGTGTTTGAAAAATCAGAGATTCAATTAGATGCTCTTGTCCGTATGGCTAAGACATTTACTGATCAGCGCTTCACAGATGAAGAGTTCAAACGTATGGTTGATGCAATAGTCCCTGCTTTAGAGAAAGACCCTTCCACTAGGGCGTTGAATAAATTCAACAGCACCAAAGGAAGCATGTTTAGAGCATGGAAAACTGAGGTAGACCAATACGGTGACAAAAATATGTGGGTCGCTTACAACGCCATTCAAGGCGCTGAGCAACACCGCATTAACGCCAACTTCAAATGGGAAGACGACAAGGGCTACGAGGCTGGACAGAAAAAGTCCATCTTCTCAGCTCTTGAGAACTCTACGCCATTTGCTGATGCTTGTGAACAATATCTCAAAGACGAGCTTAATCGTCCTGAGAGTTTGCTAGTATAGATATAGGTTTGGTGGGGCTGTCGCCTGATTCTTTGGAACAGAGTTTGACCTCCCTCTCTGAGGCGATGGTCCCACCTACTATTAGGAGAATCGCATGATACTTATTAATCAAGATGGTGCGTATCTAGTTCAGTCTTGGAAAGGCGGATACTTGGTACGTGCTAAACACACAGAAGACATACGTAAAATGATGAGCCGTTTACACGGCAAGCGTTGGTGCGTAGAGAATCTGGCAGAGAAAATTATTGCAGTCCCGAAAGCGCTTTGGAAATACAGAATAGTGCTTAAGGCTAGTGAGTGGAACACGTATGTAGCCAAAGTCTCTAAGGCTATGGATTACACGGATTTGTTTGAAGAGTTGCGCCAACAGGACGGAATGACGGAAGAGAAACTCAAGGGCTTAATGGGAGTGCAAATGCACATAGACAAAGGCTGGACTTATAGGAGGTTAGAAAATGCCGAATCTTTATGAAGTAGTGCATGTATACATATACGAAGACAGTGAACACACAGAAGTGGTTGCTGAAAGTGAAGAAGAAGCAATGGCAATAGCAGAACAGGAACGTCAAGGTCCAGATTGTGCTTGGAATCACGCTTCGTTATCACAAGACTATGTATATGAAGTAAGAGTTGTAGAAGAAGACGTAGACAAGGAGGACTACGAATATGCCTGATTTATCAGCAAATTGCCCTTTGTGCAAAACAAGCTTAGATAAGCAGTTTTACGCTTTAAGTAGGGTAGATAACAAAACACATATATGCTCTGATTGTGGCACATGGGAAGCTTTAGCTCCGATGAGAAAAACGTGGGGCTTAATGTCTGAACTTTTGCAGGAGGTGCAAAATGCAAATACAATTTGAAGCAACAATTTCTCTAACTGAGGATTTTGTTGAAAACTCTTTTTACACTCAAGAGGGAGATGCGCCAACAGTTGAAGAAATAGTGCATAGGGCTATTGAAGATATTGATAGTTCTCATCGTTTCGGCGTAAGTTATGAAGCCAAAAATATAACAATTAAAAAATTAGAAGTAGGGGTTAGAAAAGATGGCTGAAGTACTAGATAAATTCCCAAAGAACGCAGGTAAAGGGCGTTTCTTTAGTGGCGACCCACAATGGCTAGATGGACGTGTTTGGAAGTTGCACCCAGACAGGGATCTTTACATGTATAAAAGCATCAACTCTGCCCGAACAAGTCTCAGATACATGTCCATACAGTATGGTTGGAGCGGTTTTCGTACAAGAGTTAGCTCAGATAATTGTTTGATCATACAATGCTACGAGCTTACAGGAGAGTGGGACGGAAGCTTTGATTATGATTATTTGGAAGACTGAGGTTGCAAAACAAAATGTCACACCCTATATTTATACTGTACTTAGTACCAAACTCTCTGAGTTAAACGAAGAGAGTTTGATACTAAGTAATACTGGAGGTTAATTAAATGGATAGAAAATATCCTATTCACCGAGATGAACAAGGACGATGGGTTCATACTTGGGTAAGACAATCGTCAATCAAAACAGCAGACATGTGCATGGAACGCTTTAGGCATTCCATCTTTGGAACTGTTAGCGAACCAAACAATGATGGCGCTGATCTAGGAACAGCTTGCCATTCAGTAGCTGAAGACGCAATAAATCACATGCGTCAAGGCTTTGATATGAGTTTAACTGACTGTTACCAAGCGCTAGATTATTACTGGGAAATACTCTCAGAGAACGTAGACAACTGGTATTCATACGGTGATTCTCTTACAGCCCACATGATGGGTCGCCAGAAGATAAAAAGCTGGTACGAAAATGTTCTACCAATGATCACAGACCCAATAGGGGTTGAAGTAGATTTCAACAAGGTCTTGATAGAGGACGATAAACGTGTCGTATATCTCAGAGGCACTGTGGATTTAGTAGAACCGCACATGCTGTGGGATTGGAAGTTCCCTAAGGCTGACTATACGAGAGATCGTTGGCAGTACGACAGGTGGGACGTTCAATCAATTGCCTACACATGGGCATTAGGAATCCCTAACTTCAGGTTTGGTGTGATGCACAACAAAGGTTGGGGAACAATGGAATTTACACGTAACGAATCAGATTATGAGTGGTTACGTAAAAAAGTCGCTAGTATCTGTCAATACGTTGAAACACAACAAGGCACTTATTTGTTGGGTGACAACGGTTGGTGGTGTAGTGAGAAATGGTGTCCAGCTTGGACACAATGTAAGGGTAAGAAAAGCCCAGAAAGCGAGGAATAACGTGGGATACTCCATGACTCCTTATGAGAGGGCTTCAATAGAAGCTCAAGTCTGCATAAAAGCAGGCGTAGAAATGGCTGTTGCTGAAATCAGCAACGGTGGTACAGGTGGTGTGTCACTTGCTTTGGCAAATGCACTAGCACTTGCCGAATCACTGACAGACTTGAAAGACGTCATAGTCGGTGATAATGCAACTGCACCTACTCCTGTTCCGATGACAACAGAAGCGGATATAAAAGCTGCGTTTCCAAATGCGGTAGCGCAAACAACTCCTTCTGGACAAACATCACAATACATAGCCGATGAGGATTACTCAGCGGTACATAAAATATTCATGCACGAAAAGGCTAACGGAATCACTTACGGTTCTAAAGAGTCTGCGTTCATGGACAACCAAGCTGTTAGGAAGCTCTACGCCGAAGGCGCAAGGCAATTTCCACCAGATTACTGGGCGGAATCCATGCGTGGTAAAGAAATTCCTACCACAAAGAAAGGCAAATGCGCTCTTGGAGATTTCAAAATCAAAAAGGGTGTTAGCGTTGATGCTGATGGCACTCCCAGTTTGGGGGCTGGAGATGGCAACCACCCACTAGCCAATAAATCAGGCTACTTCGGTGGATTAGTGAACAACACACCTTTCAATTGGTCAGACCGTCCTGCCCCGATTGACCCACAGGGTTGGTTAGCAGGCGTCAATGGCTAATAAGCGTCTCACTATGACAGACGCCATGAACTTGTTGGGGCAACAGGAAACTGTTGCCCCAACAGTCGTTCCAAAGGTAAATGGTGTTACAGACACAGACCTAAAGCGATTATTTACACCTAAGTCAGAGCAAATGAAAAGAATGCGCTCTGATCTTCGTGCAGGCGGAGAGTGGCGCTTTGGGATTGATGCTTTTGACACCGCTACGCTAGGAGGCGCAAGAGCAGGTCAGCTAGTAACGTTGATCGGCAAAACGCATACAGGTAAAACTATGGTAGCCATGAACATGGTAGCCAAGAACAGGAATCACAGAACACTATGGGTAAGTCCTGACGAGACTGAAACAATGTTCTGGGGTCGTTACTCAGCTATGCAACTGCAAATACCACAATCAGACTGGCTATCTAGGCTAATGCGACAAGATGAACAAGCTTGGGAACGCACAGCTCAAATAGTCCAAGACCAGAAAAACCTACACTTTGAGTCTACAGGAATGTCTGTAGATGATTTGGATAAAGCGCTTAGGATAGCTTCAACAGAACTATGGGACGGTGAACGTCCACATGTTTTAGTGTATGACTATCTAGAGTTGATACGAGGCGGAACAGGTGACGCACAAAGCGTTCAAGCCAAGATAGAATCCTTCAAACAGCTCGTAAGCGACTGGCGGATAATAGGCGTTATGCTTCATCAGTCAGGTAGAGGTTCTGGTACTCGTGGAACTGCTGGAGGGATAGACTCAGGTCGTTACGGCTCAACGTCAGAAAGCCATTTCGTCATTGAAACATGGCGCAGATGGGATGACACAAGCCTAGACGAAGAGACTCGCTCTTGGTATCAAAACGAAATAAGTGTAGGCTTATGGAAGAACAAGGCTGGCGAAGGCACAAAAGCCGAAGCCAACCTGACGATAGACCCAAGTGGACGACTGCTTGAAGCAGGTGTTACTTGGGAGCAGAGGGAGCTAGAGATAGATGTCTAATATTACGCAAGATTTCACAAATCTATTCAAGGGCTTTCCTAACGCTTTCGGAACTAACGAAGGCGGATGTAAATGGGAAAAACCAGAGTGGGAAGATCACCTATTTGGTACTCGTGAAGACGACATGATAGGTATTTACCCGATGGTTTACGACCCATACTGCAAGCTAGACATGCAAGGTCCAGAAGCTTACAACTCTGAGCGCAAATACACAGAAATGCAGCCAGATATGTGGCATTGCATTTGGGGTGCCATAGACATAGACGAAGGTGACGACTCGCTAGACCACGCTTTTAATGCCCAGACAATACTCAGGGCATTAGACATACCTAGCTGGGTTGAGCTTTCACGATCCAAAGGATGCCACGTGTGGGTATTTTGCGAAGAATGGGTTACTGCCAAACTGATACGTAAAGTATTAAAGGGAGTAATGCAACTAGGCGAAATACCTTATGACGCCGTGTATCCAAAACAGGATTCACTTGACGGACCAGTTGGCAACTACATGAGATTGCCTTACGGTTGTTTGCGACCTGAAGGTAGACAGATGATGGTTAATCACACAGGGGAAGCCTACGACATTAACTCATTTGTCTTTACGGCAACTGACCGTAAAGCAAGCAAGGTAGCGTTAGAAGCAGCTTCACATATATATAAAGAACCCAAAGCTGACCTACCTCCACCACGTGAATACTCCAAAGAGCCATTAATGACAATGGACGGTTCTAAATTACGTGGCGCAGCCCGAAGAATGTATGATGACGGACCAGTTGAATATTTCCTCACAGGACAAGGCGCAGGTCGTGGACGACACGGTTTCCTTCACAGATTTGCAAGAGCAATGTGGGAGTCAAAGTATAATCGTAGTGATATAGTATCATGGACAACAGACTTAGACTCTCGTCTTGGACTATGGTTTCAAGAGGGACCGAAATTTTCGGGGAGGCGTGATGGGCAAAAACAAATCCAAAGAATCGTTGATGACGCAGGTTCAAGAGCCACACATTGAGTTCATTGTAGAGGGACGACCCAAACCAAAGGGTCGCCCTCGCATGACTCGTAGAGGTAGAGTATATACACCTGCAGAAACGATAGAAGCTGAAGAGCTATACGCAGAGACAGTCAAAGACAAATACGAGCCAATTGACGGTCCTGTTAGCGTTGTGCTTACATTCGGCAAAGACAACACATACGTTCATATCTCCTCCGTAAAGGAATGGAAATCTCCTTTACGTGGAGATCTAGACAATTACATTAAACTGGCTCTTGACGGCATACAACGTGCAGGGCTTATCGCTAACGATAAACAAGTCGTGCACATAGATGCAATAAAGGTATAACTATGAGCTTTAAAGATAAACCATTTGAAACACGGTTCAAAGCTATGGGAGACATAGCAGAAACTGCGTTTGAAGAAAGATACGGAGCAAATTTTGTGAGGTTTGGTCTAAACAGACCACCGCTCAAAATGAGCGCTCTTCCACCAGTAATAAGATACACCCCTGACTATCTAACCTCTAACGCTTTCGTTGAGGTACAGGGACTAGGTGGAGATCAAATGTTCAAATTAAAACTAGACAAACTTGAAGCATTAAGTTTCTGGAACAATATACATCCAGTACTTTTATACGTGTACGATTCCCACAAAGATAGGGATAACACCCTTGATTGGAAAAGATTAACAAGTTTGTGTCAAGAAGCAAAAATAGATACATTTCCAGAAGGAAAAAAGTACTATGCGGTCCCTGCTACCCTAATATGGGTAAATGGGGAAACGTGACTTCATACTTGATCCAATAGAAGCATCTTGGATCTTTGATAAAGCATACAGCAAACAAAAACACAAAATAGCGACAGCTATGGAAGCGTTAATGCTTGCTGAACCTCATAAAGACCCTCAAGTGTCTTTAGAGGAACAACATCAGCTACGAGAAATTCTCGTTGGCGCCTTAGATGAGTTAGAGCCTATTGAGCTTTGGATAATAAATGCGTTACTGTTTGAAAAGTTGAGTCTGAGAGAAGTTCAGCATATACTTTCCATTCCCAAAACGACTTTAGCTCGGAAACGAGACAAAATACTCCTCAAGCTACGCAAGAAGATTGAGGAAATACCCGAAGTACAGGAGTACTTAAATGGAGAATGAACCAAACTTAAAACCAACCACATGGGAAACAGCAGCATGTTTAATGGCTTACAGAATAGATGACGCCAGAGATCAAGGACTGCAACACCCCGAAGTAGAACACGGATTTCTAGGGTTGCTTACAACCATGAGAAACGAATACGATTCCTTTTGCTACAAAGCATACGGCGTCATAGAAGAAGACCTAGACGCTCAAATAGTAGCAAATTGGTTTACAGCATTTGCGACACTAGCTTTAGACGCAGGAGAATCACACGAAGATATACACGTCACATCAGCAATAGACATAGTGCCTTTCATAGCCATGAAACAACACGACTATGGACACATGAATATACAAAGATTTGGGCTAGACGGAATCCTAGTTAGACTGCACGACAAATTAGCACGTTTAGAAAACTTAGAAACCAAACATTATGACGCATCAACTGATGCTCTTTGCGAAGCAAAAGAAGACACAATAGTAGACATAATCGGCTACAGCATAATTGCGTGCATGTACGCTTATGGTATGTGGATGCTTCCGCTTAGCCCAATGCCTGAGGATTGGGAAACGGAAGATCTCTAAAGCTCTTTATTAATAGCTCTAGCTACAGGGTTCTTAAAAAGGCAACCACCAATAAACGCTATAGCAGCGTCTCCACCGATGGTTCCAACTGCTGCAAGTACTACAGCAGCGCAAACACCTACAATTGTAAGTATTTCGCCCTTTAATTCACTTATGCTGTCCATAAATATCTCCATGTCACTGGTCCGATAACCCCATCATTTACAATAGGATACTGTTTTTGAAAGCGCAATACTGCTTTCCGTGTGTTTCTTCCGTACACGCCATCAACTACAAGATTAACAGGTATACGAGAATTTAACTGCTTTTGAGCCATTTGTACGTATTTGCCTCTAGATCCACGCTTCAAAGGTTTACGTGCCAACGAACGACCAATATCTAAAATATATTGATTAACAGCACGGAAATCTATAGTGCTTGGATTAACAGCAGGCGCATCCATGCCTGATTTAATCCAAGAAGCTAAACTATTTGCAGGGCAATATGTGGCTGAAAAATCACGGTGACACTTAACCCAAAGTTGTTGCCCATATTTTTTGCGCACGCCTGCTACGGCTTTAATAAAGCCTTTCTTAGCCTCATCAGTTAACTGATCCCCAGAACCAATGTAAGCGATAGAAATACTTCTCCAATTCCACCCTCTAGTGGCTGCTCCTTGACGCCAGCCACGACCTTCAAAAATCTCTCCATTCTCTCCAACCAAAAAATTGTACCCAATTGATCTCCACCCTAAAGTCTTAGTGTGGTAACGATCATGGGCTTTTACACGCTCGGCAGGATTTTTTGAAGCACCAGTAGTGTGATGCACAATAATGCCGAGAGGTTTAATACGAAACGGATAAAGTCTTTTTCCCGAATCAATCGCTCCCCATTCTTTACGAGTTGTATATTCCATACCTATTATCCTTTTTGTCCCTAAGAGTACAACTCAAGCAGTTTGTTAATACGGTTCTGCTTTGCACTCGTTTCCCTAGTTTCCCATCCTAGCGCTTTAAAAGCCTGTTCTTGTTCATAGGGTGTAACTGTTCTCAAACCAACACCAGCAAACCAACTCAAAAACGTACTTAAACGCCTCTGTGTATAACGTTCTTCCTCAGGGAACAATCTACGGTAATCAGAAAAAACAGGTAAAAACTGGCTATATGCGTGTAAAACGTTATCAGCCATAAACCATTCCCCACCATGTTTTTCAGCTAAACCTAACGCACCCATAGCGTCCATCATCCCAATATTTAAAGTAGGGATTTGAAGCCTTAAAGCTTTAGGAACATATTCCATGCGTTTGTTTCCCTGAAAACTATAACCTTTCCAAATGTTGCGATGCAACACCCCTTCAATAGGCGCTTTAATTAAAGGAGTGACCATAGAACCAGTTTGAGACAGGACAGCGCCAAGAGCGCCTTTAATTCCACCTTCTTGAAGACCGTAAGTTGGTCCGTCTACCCATTCTCGCAAAGAACGCATAGGCAAATCAGGCATAAAATACGTAGGTTGTCCGCCAATATCAAACCATTCAGGCAACATAATGCCACCTTGCCTTAACATCCAAGTAGGAACAGCTATTCCCTCCTCTAAAATACGATCACTTGCATCTAGCTCATTCATTATTTTAAAGTACGTATTAAATTTCGCTGGTTGTCTAAAGAACTCAGAGAACGTAAGCGGAATAGCTCTACGTGCCCACGTGTAGAAAGGAATCAATCTTTTAATCTTTTTCTCCCTAGTGGACAAATCAGCGTAATCAAAATGCCATTTAACAATAGAATCCCAAGCATCATCAATGGTTCCACCTTTGCGCATAACGCTAAACCCATTAGCGCCACGTAGCATAGTTTCAACGCCAACGTTCATATTCCTAAAACCACTTAACACAAAGTTTCCAGAATTGAACGGATTAACTTTACCAAAGTTAATCGTTCTGCCACCAATACTTACAGTCTGGGAAAACTCTGTAGCAGTTTGAGCGCCACCCAAAGCACCACCATTTACCATTTCACGCACCCACTCTATGTGCTCTTGAGGAACTTTCCCTAACTTCTTTTCTAACTTAGCTACAATTTTAGCCTCTTCTTCCAATTGCTTAGAAGCACCAGCTCCAGACAAACGGAAAGTGCGATTAGATAAAAGCTGATTTTCTTGCTTTACATAGAAATACGCTCTAGCAAAATCAGTGTAATCACTTGGAGAAACATTAGCTAAGAAATTCATCCAAGCTCCACCATAAAAGTTACGTGCCATAAAGCCCATCTTAAGAATCATGTAACCTTTCATAAGGTTATGCACCCTGTCATAATGTTGGACCCAGCCCTTGTTCGTTAAAGCAGCAGAAATAGCTTCTTCACTTTCTTGCATAGCCATAGCTAACGAACCAGAACTCATACCCCCACCAGTACCAATAGGTTGCTGACCAGAAACATGTTTCCTAACAACGACCTCTCCAAGATTTTTCATCTTGGCAGGAAGCCTGTCATCTATAGGAGATTCCAAAAGCTGATTATATTCTTTAGCGCCTAACTCTGCATGGGCAATTATTTCATCAATCAAATCAGCATCTTTTTGAGCTAAATACCTAATGGATAAATCAATATCATTAATCAACTCTTCAGGAGGTGAATGATTAACAAGTACTTTAGAAACATTTTCAAATTCTTTTTTGGCTTTAGGAATAGTAACTAAAGGTTCACCCATTCCATCTGTAGGTACCATCACAGAATCGTTAGCGCTTGCAAAACTTAAACGCAATTGCTCCAAAGAAGACATAGCTTCTTCCAATAACAGACTTCTCGTATTTAACCAATCTTCAACATCTTTCAATTGCGCTATGCGCTCAGGTATCTCACTAGCTCTAGACTTAGCATCTTCTAAAGTTTGACGTGCTCTAATATGAGCAGCTTGAGCTGTTTCTAATTGCGCTTTGCTAGCTTCAACAGCAGCTTCCTGTTGAGCAATGCTACGCTGAACACCATTACGATCAGGTCGGAAAAGATCTTCCCTGTTTCTTATCAATTCGTCCTTGTCAGGATTCTTGTAAAAGTTCTCAACTTCTTGAAGTTTTGAAGCTAAACCGTCATTGTAAGTCAAGGCATTACGCAAACGAGCATCAAGATAATCATAAGCCGTATCTATATTAGGATTAACTCTCCACCTCATCCATTGCTCAAACCATTCTTCAGGGAATATTTCTTGCTCAATGACAGAAGCTAAAGTATCTACAACCTCTCCCCAATCGCTAGTTAAAGGTCTGCGAGGATCTAAACCTTCGCCCTTCCAACCAACAGCTTCCAAAAAGGTAATCGCTTTTTCGTTTTGAGGGGTTTTGTAATTAATGCCTATGTCTTCAAGGTAAGCCAAGAACAGATCGTTTCTTCCCATGCGAGAGTGAAATCTTTCTAAAGCTTTTCTAATGGGTAAAGAAATTGCGCTTTCTAATCTTTCGGCAGGATCTACAAGCCTGCCTGAAAAATTAATATCATCCAAATTGTCACCAAAAGCATCTGCAGGAATGATCCATTCTTCACCATTCCAATAAGCACCAAATTCCCTATTAGACGACCATGAAGTTTCATCCCTTAAAGCTTTCAACTCATCGTCTCTTACTCGCACAGCTATCCCATCAGCCAACTTTTGGGCTTCATCAAACAATGCTTGCTGCAAATCTTCAGAAACATCTAATTTTTTATCATCTATGTATTTAAGCCAGTTACCTAAATAATCATCTACCCATTTAGATCCCATGTAACGCTTAAGCCACTCAACCTCTTCATTAGTTGTTCCTATACCTTGCCAAATGCGAAGAATACGGTTCCTTACTTCCATAGCTGCATCAGCTATAGCAGAGACTACTTCCATTTTTGCGTTCTTAACATCAGTTAATTGGATTTTAAAAGCGTTTTCATCCATATGCACAGCAGTTTTGTCAATTACGTGCAGATCAACTATCCAATCATCATCATATGTTCCAGCGCTTCTTTGTGTTTTATTACTAATACCTGATTGAACTGATTGTTCAAATGTACCCCCTATTCCTCCACCCAAAACATCTGGGCGAGGTTCCAAAGGATATGTAGTGCCTTCACCAAAAGGAACTTGTTGAGGTTGTTCGCCTTCAAAAATTGACGTTCCTTGAATTTTTTCATTGTAAGGGAAAACTTGTTGTTCTCTCATTGCAGAAAGTTGATCCCATTGTTGAGAATCTTGGAAAGGATTAAACACCCTAGCGCTTCCTGCTCGTGTAGGCGTTGCAACAGCAATATACCCATCACCTATTAAAGAAGCTTTCCAATTTTCTACCAATCTAGGCATTAGCATATCAACTGGTCTTGCAGCATTTATCATGTCACGTGCTTCAACACGTCCAAGTAACTGATTAGCATAAATGTATGACAACATTTTTGCATCAACATTATCTGAAGACAATTGCGGATTAGCAGGATCAGTTTTCATCATGTACTCAGCTAAGTCATCCTCTAAAGAAGCAACTTCACCTATAAAATTATCAGAAGGCGACCTCATGGCAGTTCTGTATTTCAAATCACGCCAAGCAACAAATTCAAAAATCTCTCTAAAGCCAAGTTTTTGCTTTAAAGGAAACTTTTGAATAATACTATTAGCAGAAAGTAATGTCCTTGCAGTAATTAAAGCATAAATAGCGTTAGCTTTGCTCATGCGATCATGGAGAACCTGAGCTATTTGGGCTTCATTATCACTCATAAAAAATTTATACAAAGGATTATGCGGACTGTGTTCTGCACTAACTAAAGGATTACGAACCCAATGACCGTAACCAGCTTCAGGAACCCAAGTCATCACACCATCAAGATCATTTGCACGGATATTACGTAATATTTCTTGAACAGTGCTTTCTACTTCTTTTTTGCTTAAAGGCTTTTTAAGTCCAAACATTTGCCGTTCACTAGCATCCATTGTCAAAAAGTCTCTAAGTAAATATTCAATCATTTCGTCAATATCGCTTACAGTTTGCCTGTCTAGAATATCTAAAGACCTGTCGCCTTTAGGAATAACTTCTCTTGGAGTTTGCCTGTAATTACGCACACCTTCTAATGCTCTAGGTTGCCTAGAATACTGGGGTCCATAGCCAGCAATGTTTTCTAACTTTTCCCAAAAGAAAGGATCGTCCATGTCAATTTGATGCAAGTTATCAGGATCATATAACCTCTTAAGAGCAAGCCTAATTAACCTATCTTCAGCAGCCCATTGAAAGAAATTACTGCCATCTTCTCCTACATCTCCCCCATGTATGCGACCTGCAGCTAATCCCCTATCAGCTATTTCTTCACCCACAGTAGCTTGCGAAGGGCTAGCGCCATAAGTTTTTATTTTACCTGCATTTACATCAAGTTCTAAATATTGCCAAACGTTACTCATTCCAGCACCATCAAGACCAAACTGGCTACTTACGTCCATAAAAGCGTAAGGAGCTAAAGTAAACATACTAGAAGAATCAGAATATAAGCTTGGAGTTTCCAAAGCAGGCTGTATTGAAGATTCAGGGTTTATCATAGTTACGCCCTCAAAATCCATTGGGCTAGATCCTTGACGAGCAACATCTATCATAAAACCTTGACCAGCAGGAGTTTGAACATAATGGAACCTATTAAACTGACGCATAATAGGAACTAGTTTTCTAACATCAGTTTTATCTACAAAATCTTCAGGAATACCTGCTTTGATTGCAGCTTCCCTAATCATTTCATCAGTGCCCAAAGCAATAGGTCGCCCACGCAAAGCTTCAGACATTGCATTCAGTCTCACATCCATAAAATAAGACAACTTAGCTATCAAAGCTTCATCTGCAGTATTTCCCAAAATGTGTCTAATTAATTGTCTAAAGCCACCTTGCTCAAGCCTAAACTTATCTAACCTATCAACAGCATTGGATAAAGCTTGAACATATTCTGGATTCGGATACCCAAAATTATCAGTACCTAAACGAATCGTGTCAGCACCAGAAGCTTCAAAAAGATGCCGTTCCATCACGATATCTTCAGTAATTCCTTCTGGAAGATCTTTAGGTCGTTTAGTGGGTTTAACGTCAGGACGTTTACCAGTAGGACGATCAAATTCAGGACGCTTAGGCAACCCTTCAATTGAATCAGCACCCTGATTCAATTGGTTAATACGAGCTATTTCATCATCTATCAAATGAGGATAATCGCTAACAACATCGTTAGGGTTAACAAATAAACCATCCCGATCTCGTATGCGTTTAACAACAGTGCCAATCGCCTGATCCCTAATCTGGTCTTCTGTTAAAGCTTCACCAGATTCATAAAGTTTCCTTTGTTTAGCAAGCTCAGGGTTAGCTTTATCCCACTCAACAATAAGTTCATCGTAATCTTCCCACGCACGAACTCTTTCATCATAATTTGAAAAAGCTTGCCATTTCCGAATAACTTCTTCTTCCCACCTATTAGCAGCATCGCCCATTCCAGAAGTAACTGGCGTTGAAATTGGCGCATCTGGGTCACCTAAACCAACCCTTGTTCTTCCATTAAAATTGCCTATTTGGTAGCCAAGAAAGAAATCTAAATGCCCTACGTCAACAACATCTCCAAGACCATCAAAGAAAACACCGCCCAAATCAACACGGATAAGTCGTTCGCCCAAGTCTCCCATTACTCTTGGGCGACCTATAGGGTTATAGGGAGTTCCTATAAGTAGATCTATCGCTGTAGCAAGATCAACGTATTCGCTACGTTCATATTGCGGTCTATCTAATAATGGAAGCTGTCTATCAGTAGCACGAGTCAATTCAGAAGGCATACGCTGTCCACTAGGATCATCAGCTATTTTTCTCACAGAAGACAAAGACAAAAGTTGCCCATTAGAATCAGTAGGTAAAGTTAGCCATAGATAAGTACCATTTGGGCTAGCCCATTTTTTTGCTTTAGGAACCTGAACGCCAGCAATTTCATACATTTTGTAAGCAAAAAACATTTTGTCCAAATCCAAAGGATTATCAAATTTCTTAACTAAATAATATTCAGTTTGTTCATTCCCATATTTATCCGTAAAAGTTCTTTGATAATAGCCTTCACTTGCATCCCAATTTTCAGGATTCAATATTGAAGACTCTGGAAGAGCGGATTCAGGTCCAATCCCATTTACCAAAGCAGGATCAACCTTTTCCATAGAACGCACAACTTCTTCAGTTATTTCAAAAGAATCATCAAAACCAGCTCTAAAGACAGCTTGAGACATGCCTTTCTCTTTAAAGCGTTCCATGTAAGCAATTGCACCAGCCATATTAACCGTTTCCCCAGTTGGCAAACGCACATGACCTAAACTATCAATAAAAGAATTTATGACATTACCGACTAAAGGATCGTCAGACATTTCCCTAAGGATTTCGTCAATTCTCTGCTGAATAAATTTTCTATACCCATTAACCATTTGCCCAAGATCTTCTAAATTATCTACTTGAGCCAAAGGACGATGCCCTCGCACACCAAAATATAATTTCGCAGCTTTAATAACTTCCGAATTTGTAAGCGGATCTAAATCAACCATTGTGCGATCAGGATTATTGTAATAACCGTCAAACACTCTGCGTTGAGCATCTTGCAATGCTTCAACGCTTGGCACAGGCATAAGATCAAAAATACTATCTACTTCTGTTTCTTGAGCACTTGGATGAGATTTCTTCGGATTAAATTCTCTTTCCCACGCTGACAAGCGACTAATTCCAGATTCTATTTCAGCATCCAAAGCATCAGAAAGAACATAAAATTGCCCACCAGAAGTTCTTGTAGCTTCACGTTCTATGTTGTCTAAAACAAAACGGCTATTAAGCAACCATTCACCTATACTGTCGTTCAAAAGCCAATCATGTATACCATCAAACAATCTACGTATTTGTGTAACACTTAGACTATTTCCATCAGGCAAAGTGATAACGTAATTTTCTCTTTCTAAAGTGTTTAAAATTTCATTAGGTCCAATTCTTTCAACGTTTTCTGGACCCGAAAAACGACTATCTGTAGAACTAAGATTGCTCCACTCAGATAAATTAATCTCACGATCTCTAGCAGTCGAAACCGCAATTTCAGCTTGTTCCATAGCACGCCGAGCTTGCTCAGCTTCACTAAGCGTAGAAGTAGAAGGATCAAGTTTAATTTCTTGCAACTGATCAAAATAATGTCGCATAACCAAAGGATCAATCTCATCACCGTTAGTGTTCATCGTTGGTTTAGCGTAAGCAAAAGATTGATCTTCAGCTAAATAATAAAGATCACTAGAACGCCTAGCATCACCATAATGGCGACTAGCGTTTTTAGGCTGGTAGCCCAATTCTGTAGAAATTCTATCTAAAGCCCTGAAAAACTCTTCATCTGTTAAATCTAGATTATGGACTTCGTTAACTTTAGCTTTTAGGTTATACAAAACATGCGAATCAATAGGCACTAAAAAACCATTATTAGATTCAAAGACGAAAGGATCGTCAGGCAAATCCACATCTTTTGGATAAACAATTTCTGTTCCCAACTCGGCATTACGCATTAAGAAAATATCGTCAGTTTGATTAGGCGCAAACAGCCTAATCAAAAGACCTCTAGCTTCTGGACCCAAAGGCTCCAGCAAAGACACAATTGTTTCATCAATTTCAGCAAACGTAACAAACATTCCACGTTCTTCTTGAGACAACTGATAAGAAATATGCCCTAAAGCCTCAGGCGTTTGAGCAATACTTAAAAGAGAATCGTTATGGTATATGCGCAATCTGTCATCCACAGCGTTAATCAACGCCTCATAATACTCTCTAGCTAATTCTGTGCCTTTCTTAGTTCCATTAATAGTGTCAAAAAACCCTGTTTCAAACAATTCATCTAAAATCATTCTTACAGACAACCCTGTCGTTACACCTTCCCAAACTCTTGCATAAAAAGAATCAGCTATATCTTCTGG
>TARA_R100000808_G_scaffold9877_1_pt1 | contig 23110 bp, 33 predicted proteins | sample TARA_R100000808 | Tara Oceans TARA_R100000808 (sample SAMEA2622852) | marine metagenome | biome: marine biome (ENVO:00000447); feature: marine epipelagic mixed layer (ENVO:xxxxxxxxx); material: "saline water (ENVO:00002010), including plankton (ENVO:xxxxxxxx)" | depth 140 m | reverse complement strand
AAGCGTTTTTACGTCTTACGTGACGGTTAATTATAAAAAATAAGGGGTAGGGTATGACAGTCGTATTTCTACCGTCGCCATACCCAATCCGTATCTCTGTTCCAGTAGACAGTTATAGCTATTGCTAGCCTTTCCTACCTACTGTGTTGTATGTGTGCCTGTGGCTATTGCCGTTGAATCAGTCTAAGGTGTTTAAACCCTGAAATCATAGCTAGCACTAAAACTATGACCGACCTCATATTTTGTAAATCCTAACATTCACTAGTACAGATAGAGCACGCTCAAGGCGATGGTTATTCTTCATTCTTTAGCAAACTGGAAGTAAACTTAGTTATGTTTAGGCATAACTCAATCTACGACCTCGTAGAAATCCGAACCACTGTACGTTCAGAGACCTGCCCCCTGAGGGGTGGGTGTCTTACACCATACCTACCATCCCATTTCATTTAACGGTTCATGAGCAATTCCACAGTGTACCGTGCCTGAGATAGTGAGTCAGGTACGCATGGAAAAAAAACGGTTTTTGGAAAATCGGTGGCTACGATTCGGAAAAAATTAGATACAAATTAGAACCCTATTTAAATACAATTAGGACATAATATCTTCCTAGTATCCTTTATATAGGAGTTCGAGGAGAGACAATTACTACATAATCCAGTAGTACGTAATCGGTGCTTTTTTTGCCAAAATTTTAATCTGAACATCTGTCAATACATTCCTTTATAATCTTAAGCCTGTATGTATTCTCAGGGGTGGTAGGTTCTTTACTCACACGTTCATAAACTCGTTCAAAGTCTTCGAGGTGCTTTTTTCTTAAAGGTTCGTCATCAGGATACATTTCCCAAGGCATACTATATATTAATATACAACATATATAAGGCTTACGACGTTCTATAATATTTAACTTGACATTCCTTAGAACAGTATTTACGGTTGTTATTATTTTGTGTCTTTATATATAAAGAAGGGTGCTTACATTGTTTACACACAAGAGATACAAATACATTATCTTTCATATTATCTTGTCCTTCTAAAGTCTTCATTATGGCAAGAACATCTACAGTGTTTATCACATGCTGCATTAACGCAGCTAGTACATTTTAATTTCATTATTGATCCTCTATTAGATAATCTAAATGCGTTTCTTTTATATGTCCTTCACGCCTACCATCAGCAATATCAGCATCAGATAGAACATGTGCTTCAAGTTCATGTGTATCACATGAATTGTCGTTACACGTACATTCTGCTTTGCTTGAATCATATTTGTCTAACTCATTACCCATAGCAGGTTTTGTATCTGAAATCATTGTGCCTTGCACTCTAAATAAACACCTTATAAGTTGTCTCTTTGAATGTTCCCCAAATGGTTCAGTACATGCCACGCATGTCAATTTCTCTAATTGTTTGTTTCCTAACATGTATATCATATGGTGCAACCCTTATATAAATCTTTATTAAAAATAAAAAAGGAAAGGTTAAAGTCCTAAGACTTCAACCATTACCCTCAGTTGCTCCATTGCAACTGCATACCAACTATGGGCTAGCGTTTTCCACTCATCTCGCTCAGATGTCATGTTAGCCAATTCAAGTTGAGTTGAACTCAATTCAACTTGTGTTGAAGCCAATTCAGCGTTAGCCGAATTTACCTGACCTTCAAGGCTAAATCTTTCCGAACTCCATGAAGTGGCGTTTAATTGCAAAGTCTCGATTTGACCTTCCAATTCGAAAATCTTTGCAACGCTTTCGTCGCTCGCTACGCTTGTGGCGTTTAGGGCAATTACTTGTGCCGTTAGTGACTGTACGTTAGACTCCAACCCCTCGATTTGCTCTCGTTGCATCGCTATTGTTTCGAGAGATGAATTTAGCGAATTCGTCAAGTCGACAAGTTGTTGTTGAAACTCGCTGTCGTCAACCGTTACAAGTTCTACCTGATAGATAGGATCTTGCACTTGTTGTTGAACAGGTTGTTGCACTGGTTCTGGTTCTGGTGCTACATATGGTGCTAATATGTGTAGAATTGAATGTTCCCCAGTATTCAAGTCTTTGATGTAATAGTCTTCTGCAATGTAGCATGTATTGCCACAGTTTTCCGTTGGAAGTTGAATTACTAAAACTTCGCCTACGGCTACTGTGCCTTCAAACCATCCATATGCAACAAAGTTCATTGGTGCTGAACCGTCAAGATTGTTGAAAGTAATGTGCCCATCTTCCATAACTGATAAGTCAAATGGGAAACTTGTTACTTCTACACTGTTTGGTGCACCTTCTGCGTTTGCATATGCAATGAATGTTGCAAACACTGCAAATACGGCTAAAGTTGTTATTACACTTTTCATTACTTTATAGACATATATGTTCTATATATATGTATCTCAAAAAACAAAAAAGCATAGGTTTTTATTATAGGCATGTATTATACATTGAATGGTAAGATTATGTAAAGGTAAATGTGATATGATAGGTACTAGTAGACCGTTTGGTAATCCTTATGATACTAGATCGTACTGTAGAATATGTTCTGCATGGTTAAAAAAAGAAGTTGGTATAAGATGTCCTTGTTGTGGTAATATTTTAAAAGTAAGAATAAGTAGAAGACCTAGATTATCTAAACTGCTCTAATAACTCTTTATCATATCGTTTTATTCTCTTATATTCTACCCAGTGCCATTTCCAAGAAAGTATCATTAATGGTATTCCTATTGGTGCAAACAGTAGTGTAAATGTAAGAAACAACCCTATAAAAAATACAAAGTATCGTAACATGTTTATTATTATTGTTTTCATAAATATAAGTAAAGTGTTGCTTTAAGAGGGCTACCTAATTGTGTAGGTAATCCCTGACAAGCAACAAATTGTTTAACCTTATAGTAAATATAAATGTTTCTTAAGGCTTATAAGTATCTTCATCTTTACCTAAAATCTGTCTTTCTTCTCTTATCTTATCTTCACATAAGAATGTGAGTTTCCAAAACACCTTTCTATCTTTCATAGGAAGTTTTTCAGGATCTTTGTTAGCAAATGCTAATTCAAACCATCTCATTAACACGGTAAAGTCATCTACTTCGAATTCTACCATACTTATACTAAAAAACCATGTTATTTAAAGTAATGGTCTAGCTGTCTCGCAACAACAGTCCTCCTTATCGCCTTTGATAACCAAATCGCATGAATGAACATGATAGGTCGATAAGGTATGCATGCTCACACCACTAGACTAATAATCTTTATAACTAGGGTTATATAATGATTTTTATGGTAAAAAACGAACCAGAGTTTGAGATAGAAGAACACGAACACGAAGATGGCACTAAACATTCACATAAAGGTGGAGATAAACCACACACACATGATAAAAAATCAAATAAATGTTCATGTAACCAAGATATAGGAAGAGATATTAGATGTCCTGTTGATGGTGATTTGGACAAAATTTGACATTTCTTGACAAAGTTTATAAGTTACTCATATAGAATTTAAGTATGGGATTAGTAGACACTATTAAAGGTGCATTTAGACTCAGTAATAAATCATTTACAGAGACTACTACTAGACCTTCTATTGCACAACCATACATGAGTACTGATACAGGTGCTAAATTACCAATTTTTCCATTTCCACTTATAATGATCTATGAGTTAGCAGAAAACATAGATGCATTAAGAATACCTATTGAAACCATTAATCGTGAAATGTTTAAGAATGGTTTTGAGATAGTTGAAAGATTCAAATACAAATGTAATAACTGTTCAAAAGAATTCCAATATGCACCACATGGAAAGGTAGATGAAAGTGATGTTAAGAAAAAAGTAGCAAAAGTACAATGTGATTCTTGTTTAAGTACAGATTTAAGAATTCCTGTACCAGAACACAGAAAAACCATTGAAAAATTAATGTCTACTTCTGTAAATGGTAACAACCAAACACTTGAAGACGTTGCAAGACAATTAGAACGTGATTTAGAAATTGCTGACAATGCATATTTACTTTTACTAAAGAATTACTGGATTGATGATTTAACAGGTGAAGTTGATTATAAAAAGACCGAAATTAAAGAATTATTGAGAGTTGATCCACCACAAGTTGCTATGATAGCAGATAGTGATGGTAGAATCGGTTATGATGATAAAAGACAGAAAATTTGGGTGTGTCCTAGATTTGAACACCGTGATAAAAGACTTTATACTGAAAGATGTGACAGATGTAACGCAAAAGGAATAAAAGCAATTATGGAAGTTAATTCAGTTTATTCTGTAGGTGTACCACACCCAAAAAGAGTAATTTATGGTGAAGGTGAAGTTATTTGGAAAGCAGGCAAATATAGACCTTCATTAATTTATGGTTATTCTCCAATCTATGCAATTTGGTCAAAAGCAATGTCTTTATCACATATGGATGAATATGTTAGAAAATACTTTGACAAGATGAGACCACCAAGAGGTTTACTTGTTATTGCATCTCGTAACTATGAAACATTCAGAAAGTCTTGGGATGCATTAGAACAAAAAGCCATTGAAGATCCATATATGATACACCCACTTATGGTAGAATCAGATAAGGGTGGTAAAAACATGGCTAATTGGATTGATTTTACTGGTTCACTTAAAGAATTAGAGTTTATTGAAGTAAGAAAAGAGTTAAGACAGATTATTGGTGCTGCATTTGGTGTTTTACCACTCTATTATGGAGAAATGGTAGGTGGTTGGTCACAAGAAGGACTACAGGTTACAATTACAAACAGAGCAGTAAAATGGGGGCAAGATATACTATTTAAGTCATTTTTAAAGAAATTTGTCGAAATAATGGGTATAGATGACTGGGATTTAAGATTAATACAAGGTGAAGAGAATGATAAACTTGCAGATTTGCAAAGAGATGGTGTAGAAATACAAAATGTTGCAATGTTACAACAAATGGGATTTGAAGTTAGTAGAACACATGATGGTAAATACAATATTTCACAAGATCCAAAATACTTTGAAGATTTAATGGGATTGAGTGGAGCACAAGGAGTTAACGGTAGAGGAAGAAGTACTGCAGCTCCATTAGAGAATAGACAATCATTTGAAGGTGCACCTGCACAAAATAGACCATCTGACTTGGGTGGTATTGCACAAGGTTCACCAAGTACTGGTTCTGGAACTTCAATGTCACAGAAAGGCTTTGGTGATGGAATAACACCAAGTAACTTTACTGTTGTAAAGAATACACTACAAACAGCACTTGATTATGGTTGGAAAAAGACAAAAACAGTAGATGAGCTTAGAAAAGCAGCAGGTATGACTGTAAGACAAGCAAGAGCTATTGTAAAGGCTGAATTTGAAGGTATGAGACAATGGGAAGAAGATGAAACAATAAATAAAAGTAAAAAAGAAGAAATAGAAGATGATGATGAAGAATGATAAGTAAAAAGAAAAAAGTAGTAAAGGAACAAGTCAAAGAAAAGACAACTGTTAAAAAAACTATTCCAAAAAAAGCAACTAATGTCTACAATGCAAATTTCTCTGAAATAGATGAATGTTTAGATGAAATAAGAAAAGAATGTAGAGCACATGGTTTAAGTGATTATGCTTGCAATAATATCAGAATCATTTTAGACGATACATTAAAAAGAGTGAAACTCTCAGAACACTAATATGCCAACAAAATTAGATGTAAATACAGGAAATACTGACCTAGGTAAGAAAATCTGGGAAATACATCAAAAAAACGAAGAAACACATGTAAATGCATACAAAGAAGCAGTTTGTTTTGGTTGTTTGAAAAATGATGCAGCAGGTGCAGGTATTTTTGATATTTGTGGTGATTGTGCAGGTAAAAGGGGTAGAGAAGCACTTTTAGTATCTGTAAAGCCAATTTATTACGGATTATGTTATTTTTGTGGAGAATATAAGTTTAATATGGAGCAAATTAATGTTAGATTATGTAAGAGATGTCATGAAAGAGTTGCAAAAATAATGAAAAAGTATAATCAGCAAGGTGGTCAGTTTGGTTCTGATCCGTTTTGGCAACGTATGAGAAAGAAACATGGTAAAGATTGGAAAATAATTATGTCAAAAGGACTTGGTAATAAAAGATGATTTTTAAGAAATATCCACAACTTTATGCAATAGTTATACCTGCAATATCAGTTCCTATTATGTTAGGAATTACATTTGCAGTAATGAAAATAGAAGTGGTTATAAAATGAGTATTCAACCATGCCCAAAATGCAAGGCTACTAAAGGATGGAAGTGGACTTGGGGTAAAAATGATGGACAGTCAAAAGGATTCTCTACATGTAATGGGTGTGGTGCAAAGTTTTGATATGTAATGAAGGTGGTTGGTTTTGGTTTACAAACTGGTTTTTTAACTCTTGTCAGGTTTTAGGATAAAGTTAAGTCTATCCAACTCATAATCATAATATCTGTGATCATAATCAATTATCTTGTTTTTATGCTGTATGTTTTCACTATAATGTCTATCTACTTTCCAAGACAAAAGTGGTTTTCTTAGAAACTTTGGAAAGAATTCTAATCTCATTTTCTTTTTGTTAAATTTCATTTTATCATAAAGAACTAATTTTGTCTTATCTGTAGCATATTGGTCAACACTACCATTTCTAAAATGGACAAGAGATTTTTGTAACAATGGTTTTTCTTTTAAATCATTTGTATTTGTCACAACCCATATTTTTGATTTTTCATGAATAAAAAGGTCATTAATTTTAATTTTTCTTAATGGTTCTTCTAAATATCCTTTGTAAATATGTTCAAACTCATCTACACTGTCATAAATATATATCGATGATGCCATTGATTTTTTAGGTAATACTTATTAATAAATCCTTTCTCATATTTCTGTGGATAGATGTGCTAGGTGTAATAAAAAATACGAAGGTGAATGGCAAGAATGTTCGGATTGCATAAAAAAGTTTTACCCAGAAACTTAGAATGTGATAACTGTGGTGCTAAAATATATAGATATAAGCACGGTGATTTAAAAATAGGTTTATGTTATAAATGTGGTAAATTTGAATGTAAAACATATGATGCAGAGTCAGATGAATTATTCTATCTTTTATCAGATGATCCAGAGTTACTCCTTAATATGATAGACACAGGATTTCTCGAACCGATTTAATCTTTAAATAAGTAAAAAACCCAATAGGTGTATGTTCGAAATGATTGACGAGCTATTCTCAGAAATAGTAATAGGATTGGTTATGGGAAGTGGTGGTGCATTATTAGCATATTTTAAGAAACTTTCCAATACACAGAAAAACCTATGTTTGGAGATACAACAACTCCGAAAAGCCCTTATTATTTTGGCAACAGCACTAGATAGACAATCTAATAGACTTCATGAAGAAGCCGATTCAGATTTAGAAGACCTAGTGGGTAAAGTTTTAGACGATAAGTGATTCGTGAATGAACAAATCATCCGTAATGGTTATATACATGCTTTAATCTGATACTTCTATGGTAGATCCAGTATTAATAACTGTTGGAGCAGCAGTAATTGGTGCAGGTTTAAACACACTACGAGGATACCTACATAGACAAGATGAATCTTTCTCTGCAAGGAAATTCGCAGGTGCTTTAATCATATCCACCTTTGCAGCCATTGCTATTGGTCAAACAATCGCAACTGAAGGCATTGGAGATATTGGTTTAGCCTTAATAGGTTTGACCACTGGTTTTGCAGCTGATTTCGCAGTAACCAAAGCAAAGAAAGAGTAAATGGCTATGTTTTGGGCGAATAGCCCAACCATTCTACCTTTTTCCCATAATATTTATATGTAATTTCACTGATTTTTCTATATGTCAGATAAAGTATTCTTTAATGGTTTACAAACATCATTAAAGTCAATGTCACCAGTAAAATCTGATGAACGTTATTTTGAAGGTCTTTTAACAGTAGAAATGAAGGATAAACAAGGAGAGATTACAATAGTAGATGAATTATACAAAGTATTACCAGTATGGATGGATAGAGGAGCACCTATTTCAGATACACACTCTAATAGAATTATAGGAAAAGGTATCAATTATGCAAAAACTGTTGTAAAAAACGACAAAGGTGAAGAATTACCTGCAATTAAAATTACTGGAAAGATATTCAAAAACTATCAACTAGATAATGTTATCTGGGATAAGATTAAAAATAAAGAGTATAAGGGATTGTCGTTTGGTGGTGCAACCAGAACAAATAGAGCACCTATTGTAATGAAAGATGGTTCTATTGCTTATGCTCTAAAAGATTTAGAACACTATGAGGTTGCAGTTTGTAAAGATCCAGCTGTACCTATGGCTTTAATTACAGATGTTAATCAAATCGCAAAAGCACACCATAATGGAGTAGAAAGAGGTGACGGTAAGATGGTTATACAATGTACTTCTATGGGATGTTATGTCGAAAAATCAAGTGGTAACTATGTACCAGAGGTAGACCAAAACGAAGAAGTATGGGAAAAAGAAAAAGGTGTAGCAGGCAAAGGTGAATTATTCGTTCCAGTTAGACCTTCAAAACAAGGTAGTGATGAGTTTGATGAAGAAGGTAATCCAATTAAAAAAGATATAGATGGTAGATCAAAGGAGAAACCAATAGAAGATTCAGGTGCTACAAACACAGATAAACCACTTACTGCTAAAGAGTTTCCAAAAGCACAAAAAATACTCCATCGTAGTTCTACTGATAATCAAAACTATATAGAATCAGTTAGAAGACATGATAAAGAACAACCTTGGAGAATAGGCAGAGATGGGTTGAAAGAAAAAAAACCTCCTATGAAAAGAAGATTTGATCCAAAACATTCATTTGCAGAAGATCAAGATGAATTTGAGGATATGTATACTAGACAAAACCAAATATTACGAGCATTTATTGACGATGTTGAAAAAGCAGATTTAGGAAAATATAGTACATTCCAAGCAAAAGTTGATGCCTTAGTAAAAGAAGGTTATCCTGAAGAAAATGCAAAGAGAATTGTAGGTGCTTTTGTAAAAGGAGAAAAGAATAAAGAAGCAGATGGTGGTACAGTTATGAGTAGTGATGCAGGTGTAAATAACCCAGTTTATAATTCAAAAGATGAGAAAAAGAGAAAAGAAGAAGATGATGAAACTGATAAAGATCATTCGAATTCTGATGGAGAATCACATAGTATGTTTAACCAAGATGTAGGTTTTGACCGTAAAAAGAACTATTTTGGTGGTATAAGAGAAAATTATGATGGTACAATCAAACAAGGTGGTATGGAAGAAGAGGAAACAAATGAGATTCATAGACATAGAGAAAACCAAGAAGATGAAGATAAATATGATAAAGAGAAAGAAAAGAAGGAAAAAACAAGAGATTTAGTTACAATTAACCAAAGTTTACAAAAACATGAAAAAACAATGTTTTTGAAAAGCTTGTATAAACACACAAAAGTTCAAATGCATTGTGGTAATTGTGGTTCTGAAATAAGTTTGAAAGCAAATGAAATAGCAAAGGTTGGTAAACATGGGGTTTCAACATGTCCTCATTGTGGTGTGACAGCATTGGGTGTTAGAAATTGGGGAGAATCACCAAAAAATCAAAAATATAAAAAACCATTAAGAGAACCAAGACATGGAACAAAAAAACAAGAAGAAAGATGGGCAAAAAATAGAAAATATAGAAACTTTATTGACGAAGCAGGTAAACACGAAGGTGGAAACATAGATAGTCCATTATTACCAGAATATAGAGACTAATATAAATCTAACACAATCTTTATATATGCACATATTTAAATATTCTTAATAACATGACTCTCGAAGAACTCAGAAAAGAAGAAAACGAGGAACATGCTGAGGAAAAAGAAGAATCCGAAGAAAGCAAAGAAGAATCATCTTCTGAAGAATCAAATAAATCATTTGATGAAGCTTTACTTCAAACAATTTCTACTTTGACCGAGCACGTAAAATCACTTTCTGAATCTCAAGCTGTTCTTGAAGGTAGACTTGCAAAAGCCCTTGAAGAAAAGCCTGAAACACAACTAGATGTAAAACCAGCTACTGATGATGACGAAGACATTGGCGACGATGTTGTCGTACCAGATGCCTATCAATCAAATTCTCGTCAAACAGGATTAGATTCTGATAGAACAAACAATGACGGTGAGAAATCACCTGAAAAAGACGATAATGGACTTTCTATGCAAGAAAAATCATCAGCAGGTGAAAAAGTCAACTTTGACTTTACAACTGATACACCTAGACCATCAGCAGCAATCGAAAGCGTAAACAAATCAGATTCTGAATCTGACTTGAATATGATTTTGAAAGATGCAAGAGATGGTGGCTATGATGGATTATCCCAAGTAGCTAAAAAGATTCTAAAAGGTGACTATTACACACCAACACAAGAGGAAAGGTTGTTCTAAAATGGTACAAATCAAAACTATTGACGAACTAGAAGCACTCTATTACGGATATAACCGTAACCTCATTCGAAAAGCTGACAGTCCTGTAACAACTTCAACAACTGGTGTTTTCAACGCCATTTTTGGAGCATATGCATGGGCACAACTTAACTTAGAAGCCAATGCTTTTGGTATTTTACCAAAAGTTCCATGGGATAAATCTGGTTGGCGTACCATTACGGCTAAACCAACTATGACCACAACCAATGGTAATACAACTCTAGGTGGTACAGCAGAAGGAGGAAACATTGCTGAGACAGTAAAACCAACTTTACAAGAGATTGACATCAGACCAAAAACAGCTCAGTTGCCATTCAGTGCATCTGAAGTTATGGAATGGTTGGCAACCCACAGTAAAGACGACATTTGGGGTGGACTAGGTTCACTTCGTTTGTACATGGCTGTACAGCACAAAGAATTCCTAAATAGAATGTTACTAGCTGACGTTGAAAGTGAAGCAGCAGGTGCTAGTGGAAATAACTCTGGTACTACCAACTTTGAGACTCTCGACAGAATCATTTCAAGTGATGCTGAAGAAGATGCTCTAGGTGGAAGTCACAACGGTTATTATGATCCATGGGCAGCAAACGCTACTATCGATAGAGATAGTGGAACTACATTCGACTGTACTGTCGAATCAGCTTCAGGTACTATTGGTACTAATGGTGTCCTTACCGACGATACACTACGTACTTTCTTAAGAAAGATCCGTATTGCAGCAGGTAAAGATCCAAACGTCTTCCTAGGTTCTCACGAAGTATATAGTGAGATTCAAGGACTATACATGCCTTCTGTCCGTATTCCAAACCCATACGGAGAGCAGCTCGTACAAGTTGACGTTAACGGTATCCAAACATTCAAAGGAACTGGTGTCGGAATTCACGTAGACTCAATTTACGGAATCCCATTCATCCCATCAAAGGATGCACCAAGCAACTCATCTGATTCAAGTGAAATCGGTAGACTATTTGCATTAGATACATCTGATGCAGAAGGATATGGTTATCCAAGAATCGGAATTCAAATTGCAATTCCAACTGAATACTACGAAGCAACTAGAAGAACCCCTGCATACCCATTCGTTAACAACGCATTTGTTGAGAAAGGTGTATACAGAACTATGGGTGAAACTGTTTGTCGTCACTTCAAGTCACAAGGTAAGATTAGAGATATTAAACTTTAGTCATACTAAAATTCTCCCTTTTTTTATTTTTTCTTTACACTTATATTACTGAATAGTATAAACAAATTATGGGAAGTAGAGGTTGCCAAGACAGGTGTAATAATATCAAAGCTAAGATACATCCACAAAAAGCATATTTAGGAAATTGTTATTGTAAGATGTGTTCTTGTTTTTTCTGGAATAAAGACCTTGTTACTAAATCTGGTCTTCGCTGCCCTTGTTGTAATAATAAGGTTAGAATGAGTAAAATCAATAAAAAACGTAGACCTGTAAAACGTATAGGTGATAAACCTATATACAAACTAGAACTTAATTAAGTTAATTAAGCTAACTTAGCTAAGTTTTTTCCTTTTTTAATACCTTATTTAACCCTTAATTAACACTATACTTTATATATCACCTTATTTTATAGCATATATGGCTATAACTTCATCAGCAAGTGATTGGACAGCAGCTAATGTTGGTAAAACATTATCATTTCAGGCTGCCTTAACATCAAAACTAAGATGTTACAAAATCAAATGCACTGCAGGGGGAAGCGATGCATACGCAACTAATGGCGTAGCAGCCGACTTAAAGGAAGGCAGAATCTCAACCCTAGTAGCAGTAATTCCTGAAGACAGTAGTGCCGACTATATTGTCAAATATGACAAAGCAAATGAGAAAATCAAACTCTTTACTGTCGGTGGTTCAGCAGGTGCTGCATTAGCAGAATTAGCAAATAGTACATCTATTGCTAACAAAACATTTGAATTTCTAGTATTTGGCTACTAGAGTCCTAAAACAGCCTTCTTTTTTTTCTAAAAGTTTATAAGTGTGTAGATACGACTACATATATGGTAGAATACAACCACAATGTTACTACAGTAAACGCTGACGGTCTTATAAAAGGCGACCATGGTGTCATAGTATCAGTACATGTCTCAAAAAAAGGCAGTTCTGGAGCAAAATTACAACTCAAGAATGGAACTACAAGTTCAGGTGCTGTTGAATTTACCGTATTTGGTGAAGAAGTTCAAAACGTATTAGATATTCATAGACGATTCGAGAATGGTATTTTTGCCGATGTCACAGGTTCTGCAGAGTATATCATCGTTTTTAAGTAGCAAATTTAAATACTTAGCATTTAATATAAGTATATGGCTACAACATACTGTACAGTGGAAGATGTTGCTGATTTTCTCAGAATCCCCATTACTGCTACTACTACTCCTAATAAAACACAGGTTGAAAAAATCATCAACCGAAAAGAAGAAGAGTTGGATAGACGGATTGGGCATACATTTGGGAGAACAAAACAGGTAGCAAAAGAAATTCACGATTTACCATTATTGTATACTTATGGTTGGGGTACTCCAGTGTTTTTAAAACATAGAGAGTGTCAAGATTTTGATTCTTCAGCAGGTGATAAGATAGAAGTTTGGCAAGGTGCTGATTCATCTTATACTGATGTGTTACAAGATTCACAATGGTGGGATTTTGAACCAGTGTATGGCAGATTATTTTTCCGTGGATATATATTTACAATTCTTAGAAAAAACAGAGTTAGAGTAACATACCGTTATGGTTCTGCTACAGTTCCATTAGATGTTGCTGATGCATGTATTAAACTGGTTGCAATAGATATATTGAACTCTAGTTTTAGAATGGATGTATTACCAGTTGGTGCAAATGGAATAGATGTAGCTTCTTCAAAAGCAGAATGGAGAGCAGATATTGAAAACTGTATTGAAAATCGTCAAGAGATATTCATGTTACCATAATGGAAGATAAAGACGGTTATATTGATTCTGCTGGCATCAGTGGAAAAGAATATGCAAAAAGACCACATGAATCACAAATACCTTTTGTTCCAGAAAAAGAAGTGTTTAAAATGAAGGATATACCTAAATTTCAAAAAGGTCTTTATTCTGATTATATGAAGTCATTAGCTAGGAAAGCAAATCAAGAAATTTATACTAGGTTTGTAAATAGTGCAGATATTGATTTTATACCTGTGTTTGTTTATTATGATAAAATAAGTAAAAGTTTGAGAGTTAGAGTTAGAAAAGATTGGGTTGAAGCACAAATGGCAGTTAAAATTGATTTTATAAAATGGTTGAAAAAGAAAAGAAAATTCAAAGCTGCAAGAAAGTGGCAAGCATGGACAAACCCAAACTTTGAAGGAGTTTATGGTAAAGACTATATGCTCGGTGCACCACATGTTAAAGAGTTAAAAAAACAATACATAAAAGAAATGACAGAATCAGGTCAAGTGCATGAATTTATGAAGGGCAAGTTTAACAAAGATACAAAAAAACCACAATATTCGGTTGTTATGCGTGGTGTTAAAGAAGAGTTAAGAGAATATAAATATGATAAAAATAAAAAACATCTTCAAATAAACACATATTTATGGAACGCTCCTATAAAAGGAAAGGATTTATTGGCGTTAGAAGATGACAGAAATGAAGATATTATTTGGGGTGGTTCTAACTTTCGATCATATCTTAGAGAAGGTGGGATTAGTGTAAAAGCTTACAATGAGATTATGAAAGGCGTACTTGAAACAGTATGGTATAATTTTGAAAGAATAGACGTTAATGCATTAACGGATGAAGGTGTAGGTGCGTTTGAGGATGAATATTATGGAAGATTTCCAAATATTGTAAAAATAAGAGATTGGTTTGTTAATAAAGGAATATATGGTGCCAAACAAGGACACCAAAAATATAATATTGAAAAATTTCAAAGTTTAAAGTCAAACAAAGCAAGAGCTAATTTTATAGATAGAGCAACCTTTATTATAGCAAATGAGATATTCATTAAAAATAACAACTTAGAAAAGGTTTATAAAAAATCAACATCCAAAAGTAATAGAGGAAATAGAATTTTATCTCAAAATGCAGGTATGAAAACTCCAATATCTACAGCAAGGAGATATAAAAAATATACAAAGGGGCGTAGTAAGAGGTCAAGTAGAGCAAAGAATTATGCAGATTGGAGAGAATCTAATAGAGAACTTGCAGCCAAATTAAAACGTGCTGATACACGAAGGAGAAGACAATCTTAATAAAAGAGTATATAGATATAAATGTATGACTACTAACTCTACTATGTATGATTCGGCAGATGACCTTAAGAGTCTTCTTCAGGATAATTGGACTCTTTCAACCACTCCTGATATAACGTTTGTTTGGGAAGAAAAATCCACTGGATTTGCAGATGATAGAAGGGATTTCATATTAATCAATCCTACAAGTGAAAATCCACAATATTTCAGTTTATACGGTCAAGATTTTTTTCATGAGATTTATGTTACATTAGACGTTCATACATTTCAGAATTTAGACCATAATTCAAATATAGTGAATGAAGTGTTCACAATTATTAAAAATAATATAAGAGGAACTAATTATGTCGATCTCATGCTCATAAATTCTTCACATTCTAATGACTTATATAGGAATATATTTCGTCACACAATAACTGTGAGATTTAGAAAAATCAACCCATAATATTTATAAGTAATCCCTCGTTTCTTTTTATATGGTAAGAACAGGTGCACATGGTTATTTAGAGTGGGGATTTGAATCTTCATACGCTAGTGGTGGCACAGCAGATAAGAAATTTGGTCTTCAAGACAGATTAAGTAGTCTCTCATTAACCAATAATAGAATAAATTTACCTAGTTTGAACCAAAATACATTACATTCATTCGCCTATGGTCAACAGGCAGGTTCAGCTTCAGTTTCATTCGTTTTATCAAACCCTTGGATTATAGGGGCAATTTTAGGAGCACCAACAACATCAACCGAATCAGGTTCATTGAAAAAACACCAATACCCTGCATCAGGTGGTTTAAATAAAGAACCAAGAACTATATTAATGGAAATAGGATTTGATGGAGCATCTGCTGACTTGGTAAGAACAGTAAAAGGTGGTCTTGTTAATAATTTATCAATTTCAACATCAGTTGGAGGACTAGTTGAATGTACTGCAGATATTAGTTATGGTTCAGAATCAGCACCAAGTACATCATTAGGTTCAGCACCAACCAAACCTGCAACTTCTAATGAGTTTCCTTACACATTTGCACATGCAGAATTAAGAGTAGGTGGAAACTTAGTTGCAAAATGTCAAGATATGAATTTGGCATTAGCACAAAATGGAGAATTATTATATGGCTTAAACTCTCACCAAGCAGTTGATGCTTATAGAAGAGTGTTAGATATAACAGGTTCATTTAGAGCAGCATGGGTAAACAAAACATTATTAGAAGAAGTTTTAGAACAAATCAAAGCAGGTTCAAGTTCAGGCACATATAGTGAAACAGTGGGTGGTTCACCAGAATTTAGACTCATATTCAATAAAACTGACAGCATTGCAAGCAATGGTACTTTTACACCAAGCGATCAATCAATAGAAATAACTTTATCTGGTCTCTCTATCAGTGATTTAGGAATATCAGGATTTGAACCAGTAGAACCAATATTTGAAGAGATAAACTGGCAAGCCAAAACAATTACAGTTAAAGCCTACAACACACAAACAGCAGAAGAATAGAAAGGCTTTTAAGTGATATACAGATATTATTTTTTGTGGCACTAAAAGAATTTAATATAGATTGGGAAGGAAAGCAAGAAACCATAGAATATGAAGATGATATTACTTTTGGTGAGCTTGAAAATATTTTAAATAAATGTTTAGATTTATCTGATGTTCAAAAACCGAAGGTTAACATACCTCTTTATAGGCAGTTAATCTTAACTGCAGTTCTTAGAAAAGCTCCATTTCCTATTAAGGATACTTCAGCTATTAGGAACTTAAAAATTAGCCAAGCCAAAACAATCATGGTGGAGGTCATGAAGTCCTACCCTTTAATGAAATACATGGAAGAGTGGGTGGAAACATTCGTAGGCGAAATGGAAGGTATGGAAAACGAACCTCATCAATCTACTATTTCTTCGCAAGAGAATTTGGTTGGACAAAAGAACAAGTAGATGCTCAACCTACAATTTATCTAAATTCTATCATAGAGGAGTTTCGTGAGGAACAACGCAAAGAACGTGTAAATTTAAATAGGAACATGAGGTAGAGACTTATATGGCAGAAGCAGATGAATTTACATGGAAAGAAGCAGAGCATTTTGAAAATATTAAACTACAAAATGCTCGAATAATCCAAAAAATGATGACGGAACGAATGAATCGTGAAGACAAACTCATGAGAGAACGAAGAATGTTGGAAGTCATGACCAGAATTCCTAATATGGGTGGAGTTGGTGGTGGAGCTATGGGATTAGGTATGGGATTTTTACAAAATATTATTGGAACAAAATTTATGGGCTTTAATAGACTTAAAGATTTACAAGATAAAGAAGCTGGTGGTGAAACATTAACATCAGAAGAATTAAAAGAAAAAGATATGTTATCTGGTCAAAAAAGATCAAATTCATTATTTCAAAGATTAGATAAAACATTTGACAAGCATTTTGGAGGAGACTCTAAATGGAATAAATTCTTTGCAGGTCAAGGAAAGGCTGCAGCTCTAGGTATGGGTGCAGGTGCTGCTGCAGGTGGAATGATGTTAGGGAAAGCAATTATTGATTCATCTCCTATGTTCCAACAAATGTTGAAATTACTTAACTTTGGTATAATGATGATATTGAGACCGATAGGTGACTTCTTTGGTTTCTTAATGAGACCAATTATGATAATGTTACTTAGGAAATTTATTATTCCTTTCTATCAAGAATATATGCCAATAATGCAAGAGATGGGAGACTATATAGGAAATATAGTTGCACCAGTCTTGGAAAAAATATTACTAGGTGTAACTGGTGTTGTACAACTACTTGCAGCAGCAAGTCCAATAGCAATGTTGATGGGAAAATCAAATGAATTATATACTGCAGGTATGGCAAATCTACAAGCTGCACTTCAAGGTGATTTAAATACAAATGTTGTAACACCTGAACTAAGAGATGCAGGTGCAAAAATCACAGAAGCAGTGCAAGCAAATGGAACTTTATTAGCTGCAAAATATGAAGCAACTGCATCAGCATTAACACGATTAACTGAAGCACCAACAACAAAAGCTTCAAGTGAAGCAATAACTACAATTTCAAAACAAATAGGTGATTGGACAACATCAATGTCTTCTGTGTTAACCAGAGAAGGATTAATGAAAGTTGGAAGATACACCACAGAAACCATGGCAGGTCTTAAGGAAGGAAGATTTGAAAATGCAGAAGATGCAATGTATTGGTTTGCTCAACAGATGTTTAAAGGTGGTGTTAACAAATATGCTCAAGGTGGAATTATTAATGAACCAATTATGGGAGTTGGAAGATCAGGTCAGGCATATATGTTTGGTGAATCAGGTGCAGAATCAGTAACTCCATTAAGTAACACGGATAATAAATCAGTAGTAATTAATGTATATGGTGATGTTGACCAAAACACAATGCAAACATTTGAAAGAAAAGTTCTTGAAGTACTTGGTAGGTCTAACGCTAGAAGGGGATTATAATGGGTACAATTTATTTAAGAAGGTTAGACGATGCAGGTGGAAGTAGTGGTATTGTTTCTTATTGGTATAAAATTCCAGTTTTTGATGATATTAGCATAGATTATAATTCACCTGCTTCTCCAATGCCTTTACCAGAGGAAGATGATGAAGAACAAATAATTGTAAAAGTTGAAGGAAACTCTTCTACTGTATCTGTGAGTTGGCTTATTAAAGAAGAGACATCTAATATGGGTGCAGCAAACACACCTTCGTTTAGTTGGGGTGCTGATATTAAAAAAGTGTGGGAACAAGTAAGTTTCTTACAAGAGAAATTTGTTCCAACTTCAGTGAGCGATAGTTTTGAAATATGTTTTGATGCAGAAGATGTAGTGACAGGAATATTAACTAATAATGCAGCATTTGATTTTAAAAAGGCAGGTACTATAACTAAATTAGGATTCAGAATACCAAGTAATGAACCTGCAACTTTAAGGGCTACATTGACATTCATGGTAGGTAATGTAGTTACTGCATATGCATTGGATACACCATCAGCACCAAAAGATATATCTGTAACATCAACAGTTGCTAATAGATTAGATGCATCTTGGTCAGCACCAAGAACTACAGGTCAGGGAACTATAAAATATTGGGTATTCTATAAAAGGCAGGGTACAACTAATTGGCTTGAAGAAGCTAATATCTCTTCTACTTCGGTTCAAATTTCACTTGGAAGTGGTCTATCTGATACTGTATGGGATGTATATGTTAGAGCAAAGAACGATAATGGTTACGGTGAAAGAACAGAAATAAGAGAAGTGACCATAGAATGAGTAAGAAATTAGCAAAGCTTATAGCTGTGTCATCTGGTAGTACAGAAGAAGTAAAATTATTGGAAGCAGTTGTTCGTAAAGAAGGAACAAGAACTGTTGATACTGCACAGTTTAAATTACCTGCTAGTGCAAAAGTAAATCAACATGATAAAGTTAGATATATACAAGATATAAATGATGTTACTCATTTAACTGCAATTTACAATTTTCAAGGTTCTACTAGAGATGAAGGTGGGTTTAATTTAGACGGTAATGATACATATGATGGTGTCATACACCCAGATGCTACTAAAACTGTTAATAGTATAAGCTTTGACAATTCACATGATGCAAGTTATAATGAAGCCAAAGCAAGAAGTTTTATGAATTATAATATAATATATGCAGAGAATAATTATACAACTATCACTCATAATACTAAATTTGACTTTTCTAAACAATTTGATATTGTATGTATGGCATCGTCAGCACTTGGAGGAAATGATCATTCTGATGGAAGTAAGTCTATATTATTTAGTAAGATGGATTCATCTGGTAATGGGTTAGAGATAGGTTTAATTAGAAAAACTGTTGGTTTTAACACATATTGGGTAGGTTATGCTAGAGTCCGTTTTAATTCAATAGAAAGAGAATTCAAACATGAATGGAAAGCTGGTGGTGGAATAGAGTATTCAAAAGTAGAAAAACATAGAACATTTACTTTGAGATTATGGAGAGAGGGTGATAATAAAATAAGATTTTCATTTGATAATGAACAAAATGGTTCATGGTATAATGGTTCAACATCTTTGAATACATTAGAATTAGATACAACAAATTCTGGTTCATCAGATACACCAACTCCTCCACACACACTCGCTAATACACAGAATATATTCATAGGTGCAGGTAGAGATGGTTCTAATAACGCAGCTAATAAATGGAGAGGATTGGCTACACAAATTAAGATATACACAGGTGGTTATCTTAACTCAAAAGAAATGAATTTATATCAAATGAGTTCTCCTACTCCAACAACCATGAAATTTAGTGGAAAAGTAACTGCTTTGAAAGATAGTGTAAAATACAAAAATTTAAGCTGCAAGGGTGATGGAGATGTTATTTTGAATCATTCTTTCAACTCATCTCAATTTAATAATAGTACACCAAATGATTCTTCTTTTATTACTAGAGTAACCATAGATAGTACTAAGAAAAACATATACGCTGCCAACTCTTCGACAGATAATATTATGAAGTCATTGATACTTTTAGCTGATTCTGAGTTTTCTGTTGTTGTGGGTTCTGGGTATGATTCACATAATTTATCAGGAAAATATGTTGCAGAGGGTGGATTTTTACCAAATGTAAGAGCAGTGTTAAATGGATTATCTAATGCATCTTTTTGGTCTAATGGAAGAAAAGTTTTATTTTTAGAAGAAAATGATGGTGTATTTGCAAATATTGAGTATAAGAGTAATCTTGGAGAAGAAGGAAGGGGTGTGAAAATTTTAGAGATAGGAAGGTCTAGTGCGTATTTAGTTAATTCAGTTGAATTATTAGGTAGACAATTCTTAAAACATAATTATAGTGTTTTGAGCAGTGTCAGTAGTGGTACAACAACCACACTTAATCATACACCAGTGAATCTAAGAATAACACATGACGGTGCAAATAACGTGCCATTAGTACAAAACACAGATTATTCAGTTGATTATGATGAACGAAAAGTAACATTTCTAGGCAGTAAATCTAATATTAAAATAGAATATGATTATGAAGATATATCAGGTTCATCTAATAGTTATTTTTTGGACAGTGATTCTTCATCAATATCAACATATGGAAAATATGATAGAAGATATTTTATACCACAACTTACAAAATTTCAAGATTTTCAAAGACTTGGGCAAAAACTTATACTTAGAAATAAGGTTCCAAACGATAGGTATCAAGTTGAATTACCTTTCTTGGCTAATAATATAAGAGAAAATCATAGGGTAACTATAAAAAATAGAAGAACTGTGTCAGAAGGTCAATCTAATGGCGTAGAATTGGTTATAAAACAGATAGAATGGCATTATCCAGTCGTGAAGACAATAATTCAAGTGGGGGAAAATTTAATAGATGGCTTTGATCTTGACCAAGCCGATTCGTTAAATTTATCTAGTAGTATATCTTCGATTCAGAAGACTAAATCATAGTCAGAATATTTAAATACTACAAATTGTTCTGATATAGTATGATTGGTCTAATAAAAGGAAACAGAAACCAAATACCAAAAGATATTGATCCTAAAAACAACATTTGTGTAGTTAGAACAGATGTAAACGGAGACAAAGAATGGTACTATGGAGCAAACATAGTCACAAATGACGGTGACATTTATTATGCAAAAAGAGCATGCTCAGAAACACCTTCTTCAAATGAGAACTTTGGAGCAGTTGCAAGTGGAGCAGGTGCAACATGTATTCTACAAAACCCATCAAGTGCAAACTCTTTAGCAAAAACTGATACTTATAATAATGTAACAAACCCTATTGTTTCAAGTGGAGCACAGAAAGACTGTACTTCAGCATATCCAAAAACCAATGACAGCGATTCTGATAATACAGGCGCAGGAGTTGACGTTGTAACTTATAAATTCTCATGGACTACATCACAAATTGATACTAGTTCAGGTAATGCAATTACTGGTGGATGTATTGTCGATAAGGCAGCAACACTAAGCGGCAACCCAAAAATTTTAACTCACTGGAACTTTTCAAGTCCAGCAAGTTTCCACAAAACAAGCACAGATACTCTGACCTTGTACGTTAATCACACAATGAATGGAGTATAGTCTAAATGACTATGACCATGAAGGGAGTGTTTAATCTCTTAGAACGAATCAATCTAAGAAACACTGGTCGTTCAGGTTTAGATGATAAAGTAAGATTTGAGGAAAAGATTAGTTTTAAATTAACAAAAGCTGACGGCAAAGAGGTTAAAGGTAATTAACTATGGCACGTAAAGCACTATACAAACACGCAACACAAGTAGATACAACTGCTTATCCAGATGATGGGAGTTCCCCTGTTGGTTCGAATGAATGGAACGCTGATCCAGATGCACAAGGTATGTTGGGATTTACTCCAGCTAATGCCACACGTACTATATCTAGTGGTGTTGTAACACCAACTGACTCAGTTCATATAATCGCAGCAGAATCAGGTACATCAGATGATTTAGATAAATTAGCAATAGCAAACACAAATCAATATGATTTGATATACCTCTTTGCAGATACAGGTGACACTATCACATTAAAGAACACATCAAACCCATCAGCAGATGGTCAAATTAAAACAGTATCAGATGCAGATGAAACTCTATCAACAACCAAACCTTCAATCCTTATCAGAAAAGGAAATTATTGGTACGGTTATGGAGGAGGTAGTGTAGGTGCAGGTTCTATTACAACAGCAAAATTAGCTGATGATGCAGTAACAAATGCAAAAATAGCTGACGACCAAATTGATAGTGAACATTATGTAGATGGAAGTATTGACACAGCACATTTAGCAGCAGATGCAGTTGACGGTACAAAAATAGCTGATAATGCAATAAATAGTGAGCATTATACTGATGGTAGTATAGACTTAGCACACTTATCAGCCGACTCAGTAGATGGTACAAAAATAGCTGATGATGCAATAAACAGCGAACATTATGCAGATGGTAGTATTGACACAGCACATATTGCTGACAATCAAGTAACACTAGCAAAAATGGCAGGTTTAGCAAGAGGTAAAATTATTTATGGTGATGCAAGTGGAAATCCAGCAGCATTAACAATAGGTACTAACGGTCAAGCATTAAAATCTGATGGAACTGATCTAGTATGGGGATCAGCAGGAGGAGGAGCAACCATAGTTCACACTTTTACTAATTCAACTAACACATCATATGCAGGTACAGCATCATCATTTAGTACTGTAGGTGTAGGTGATAGAGATATTTACGTCAAGAAAATTGATGCAAATAACGAAGGTGTTTTCACAAAAATTTGGAAAAACGGTTCGGCAGTAGAAGTGCAGATAGCGTAGGTGATTAACGGTGGTTAATTATCTCAGTGGTGGTATTATTGAAGGAAGTTCTACACTAACAACATCACCTCCAGCTACAAGTTGGAAAGAATTAGGTAGAACTACATTA
>TARA_R100000808_G_scaffold8003_1_pt1 | contig 23169 bp, 19 predicted proteins | sample TARA_R100000808 | Tara Oceans TARA_R100000808 (sample SAMEA2622852) | marine metagenome | biome: marine biome (ENVO:00000447); feature: marine epipelagic mixed layer (ENVO:xxxxxxxxx); material: "saline water (ENVO:00002010), including plankton (ENVO:xxxxxxxx)" | depth 140 m | reverse complement strand
ATGTTTTGGGTTGGGAATGCTGGCCCCACTGTATCAAACCCTAAAATGGTTATTGATGGTTCTGGTTCAATTACAACACCAAACGGTTCATTTAATGGAACGATTGGGAGTAGTGCAACTATGCCAACTGGAACTGTAGTCAAACAGACTCAGCAATCCTTTTACAATGTGATAACAAATAGTGTTAATACAAGTTATACTTATTCGACCAACAGAACAACGTCAAACACTACCGCATTAGGTGGAGTGACTCATACAACTAAAATTGCAAATCCTAGAATAACAGTCTGGTTTTCTGGTCAAATTGGTTTTCAAACCTATGACACTGGAGTCATATATGTTTGGTGTAGTTTATTTGCAAATGATGTTTGGAAAACAGGCATTAGAACCAGAATACCATCATCTGATGGGTATAATACTTTATATTCATATCCTCTTATGTACACTGAAACAATTACGGCAAGTGCAGGGCATAGTTATGAAGTCAAAGTAAGGTGGAATCAAAGCGCAGACTTTAATAACAATACTGGAATTGGCTCTACTCCCAGAGTTGGTTTAGGCCACTCAGGTTTTGATAATGATGATGGACATCGTGCCTATATAATTATTCAAGAAATGGTGGCATAAATGGCAATACTAATAGACGGACAGACAGGGGAAGTTGTAGATGAGAATTACGATGCTACACCTGATCCTGCTCAAGTAATGAGAATTGAAAGAAATCAGATGTTAGCTGAAACTGATTGGTGGTGCTGTTCTGACCGCACACCCACTAAAGCCCAATTGGATTATCGACAAGCATTAAGAGATTTGCCTAAAAATTCTACACCAGCATGGTCAAAAGATTTTGTTTTAACAGGTGTTACTTGGCCTAAAAAGCCTTAACTCAACCCGCATTAAGGAGATATAATGCAACTTACAGTAGAACAGTGTGATCAGCAGATCGCACAAATCCAAAAACAAATACCTGAACTTCAGGCACAACTTCAACAACTTATTGGCTACAAGCAAGCTCTCGTTGAAATGGAAGGACAAGATGAAGAAAATGAGGAGGTTGAAATAAAGGAATAAGATGAAATGGTTCAAAAAGGATAAAGAGGAAGAACCAAAGTTATTATCTTATAAGTTTAAATGGCGTAAAGAGCATAGCATGTTTTGGGAATCCAGAATGTGCTTTGCTCACAAATACGTTGAAGAAAAAGATAGGATGGTTCTCTACACCACGGATGGTGGAATATTTGAAATACCAGATTGGGCAACCAAATGGTCATGCTTAGGTAAGGACTGGGCAGAAAAAGCAAGAGTACAACGAGAACAAGAAAAGGAGATGGAAGAAAAGGACACTGAAACTGTGAATTAAAATGAACCCAGCAGATGCTCAGTACTATCATTACCCACAACCTGTAAGCGGATCAGCTATGGACATAGAAATTATAGTATCTTTAGTAGAAAGAATAGGATTGCCAGCAGTCATTATTGCGGCTGCGTTTTGGTATATTCGCTACTCCACTGATCTTGCAAAGAAAGAGCGTGAAGAAATGTGGAAGAAGGATTCAAGTAATGATGAGAGGCTTATGAAGTTAGTTGAAACTACTACCAACGTAATGTCAGAAATGAAAGCTGCATTAAATTCAAATACTGAAACAATGAAAGAATTCTTAACAGAATTTAGATTAACTGCTAAAAGATGATGATAACACTCACATCTAGTGCTGAAAAGAACTTTATGAGGATGATGTGCGATGAAGGTCTAAGTGAATCTTCACTTCGTGTTTCAGTTAAGGGCGGTGGTTGTGCTGGTTATGAATATGTTCTTAATTTTGGTAATCCAACTAACAAGGATCTTGTATTCAATGAAAACAAGTTACCTGTGGTTATTGACAGGAAAAGCTATGTTGTGGTAAAGGGTCTAAAGATTGACTGGTCAAAGGATATTTCTTCGCCTGGACCTCGGTTTTATAACCCAAAAGCTACATCTACCTGTGGTTGTTCTACAAGCTTTTCAATAAAAAATGAGTTTACTGATAAGCCCCCCTGGATGAATTAATGGCTTACTCAAATGAGTTGTTGGAGCATTATGAAAGACCACGGAATGTTGGTAGTCTGGATAATAGGAGTCTTAGTGTCGGTACTGGCCTTGTGGGTTCTCCAGAATGTGGTGATGTAATGAAACTCCAGATTAAAGTTGACAAAGACCAGATAGTAGATGCCAAATTCAAGACCTTCGGCTGTGGTTCCGCAATTGCCAGTTCGAGTCTTGCTACTGAGTGGATAAAGGGAAAAAGTATTGACGAAGCAAATGCTATTAGTAATACAAAAATAGTTGAGGAACTATCGCTGCCTCCAGTTAAGATACATTGTTCTGTACTTGCAGAGGATGCAATCAAATCAGCGATTAACGACTATAAATCAAAGCAAATATAAATGGAAACAATAACTGAAAAAACCACTGTCAAAGGTTCTGAAAAAGAGATTTCAGATCCTAACATTCAACTTCAAAAACTAAGATTTTGGGCAAGACTCTTAATTAGTTTAATGGCTTTTGCCTTATTTGGATGGTTAATTTTTACCATGGTTCAAAGAACTGAAGAATTGACTCAATCAAGTAAGGATTTAATCAATCTTGGTTTTGGTGCCTTTTTACCAATATTAGGCATGTTAGGAAAGCACTGGTTTGAAGCCTCACATGAAGAAATAACACAAACAAAAACCACACCACCAGAGGAGAATAAAGATGTTGGAAGCAATGTTGCTTAATGTAATTAAAGGTCTTGTTATGGATAAAGCTCAAGATCTTGCTACTGATCATGTTCAGAAAGCAATTGATGAGAACCTTAGCGATGACCAAAAGGTAGCACTGGATGCAGTAGTAGATGCAATGCCAGACAATTCATTTAAAAATGTAAAGGAGTTATTTGGATGAAAATAATTATGTGCCGTAAATGTTGGTCAAACCCTTGTGCTTGTGACGATAATATATGAAGTTATCAAAAAACTTCTCGTTAAAAGAACTCACAAGAAGTCAGACTGCTCTTAGGATGGGTATTAAGAATGATCCATCTCAGGAGCAGTTGGTTAATTTAGCTATACTAACAAATACAATCCTGCAACCTTGTAGGGAAAAGTTTGGAACTGTAGCTATTAACTCAGGACTGAGAGTGTTAGAATTAAACAGAGCAATTGGTAGTGGAGATAATTCATCTCACGTTAAAGGTGAGGCCGCAGATTTTGAAGCGTACTCTATATCAAATGCTGAATTGGCAGTTTATATAAAAGATAATTTAACTTTTGATCAACTTATCTTAGAGTTTCCAGGCCCAGACCCTCGTGATGGATGGGTTCATTGTTCATATAATAAAATGGGGAACAGAGGTCAGGTACTTACAGCAATAAGGAATAACGGAAAAACCGCATATCAAGAAGGTTTAATCTATGAGTAAAAAGAAATCACCAGGAAAACCTTATCGTGATAAGAGAAAAGAGAAACTAAAGAAACAAAACTACGATTATGAGTACTCTAAAGGTTAATGAAATAAGGCATATTAGCAACAGTGCTACTGCTAATGTAATCCTTGAATCTAATGAAAATGTTAATCTAAGGACTACTTCCACCCAAGCGTTAACCGTTAATGGAACGCTGACTGTTTCTAATACAGCAACATTTAATGGTAATATAGTAGTTGGTAATGCCAGCACTGATACATTAACTCTTACCTCCAAAGTAACTGGCAAAAACAATTTTTCTGGTTTTACTGGCGAAATTAAAATGTATGCTGGTAATGCTGCTGGGAATGATCCACCTACAGGTTGGTTGTATTGTAATGGCGACACAATAAGTCAGACAACAGGTAATGGAGGAACACACTATAATGCAGATGGTAAGGGGAATGACTACCAGGATCTTTTTAATCTACTAAAAGCAGGTAGTGATTGGGGTAATTCAAGTTCTGCCGCATGGGGAACAAACACTGTTAAACTGCCTGACTTTAGAACACGATCTCCTGTTGGAGTTCATACTGGTGCTGCAAATTCCATTGGTGCAGGACTGACTGCCAGAACACTAGGAGATACGGCAGGTTCTGAAACCCATACCCTTGTAACCGCAGAGTTACCAGCACATAATCACAATGCATCCATGACGAGTGTGGCCGCAGGCATTACAGCCACTTCAACGCTTATAATAGAAGCACGACTACCAAGCCATGTACATTCCATGGCTCACACGCATACAATGGCCCACACTCACGCCATTGACCATGATCACGGATCACAAAATACAGGCGGCACAACACTGACAACCAATAATAAATCAGCAGAGACTTTAACTCTTTCAGGAACCAATTCTGGAAATCAATCTGCTAGTCACACACACGATTACGCCCATACTCATGAATTTTTTGGCGACGATTATGCACAGAACGCAGGATATACAAGAGTTGGGGATCATGACTATGATGCAGATTCTGAAATATCAGCCCACTGGCCTGGTGGTGATTTATTAACAAAAGGACAGTCATCAACAACAACTGGCAACCAGTCAGCAAGTCATACTCATGACATCGCACACAGCCATACTGTTCCTGCACACAGTCACACGATAGATTCTCACTTACATAGTGTTGATATTGCTGCATTTACAGGAACATCTGGGGCAGCATCTAATGCAACAACAAGTGCAGTAAGTACAGCTAATACTGGTGTTCCAACAACACTACCAGCACTTACTTTTACAGGTGCTTCAAATGCAGGAAATCCATCAGTAACTACAGCAATTACAGATGCTAACCATAGTCACGTTACAACAATTGCTAATACAGGTTCTGGCACAGCACACAATAATATATCACCAATCATTGCAGTACATTACATAATTAAAGTTTGATGAATGGCTTTAGACAGACAAATAGATTTCTCAGGCGGTTTAAATACAAGGATACCAGCGCACAAACTGCCAGAAAACATGGTCCAATCTGCGACCAATGTGGACTTCTCTCATGGTGATATAAGGCCAGACACAGGAGTAGGAGGTGATGGTGGTGGTAAAAATTACTTTTATGAGAAAGGTAATACCTGGGTAAGTACGGATGGTATTGGTGGTCAAACTTCTCGCCCTATTACAGTAATAAGTCCTGGTTCTACAACGACTATTACTGCTACAACTACAGAATTAGGCAACCCACTTACAATTCAAGAGACTGGTGTTTACGCTATTAATAGTGGGAAAACAGTCAACATTAATGATACAGAGCAGGGGTTAGGATCTGTTACATCCTTTGTAGAGTATAATGACGATCTCTACATGGGGCGTGATTACTTTCAAATCAACGCTACTACAACAAGTGGATCAGCCGTTATTACAGTCGCCGCCGCTGATATTGTTAAGTTAATAGTTTCAGACTCTATTGAGGGTCCAGGGATTCCTGAGAAAACAAAAATAGATTCATTAAACTATGGAACCAATCAGGTTACACTTAACAAGAACGCAACCGCTTCAGCATCTAATGTTCTTATCAGTGTAAATACAACTCCAATAAGATTGATTGATGGTATTCTTAGCAATGTTTACCAACTAGAAATACCAAGCCCATCACCCATTATAACTGTAACTCAGCTAGGAGAAGTTAACTCTGATCGTGCTGACGGTCACTCAACAAACTGGTACACCCAAAACTTTCCTGTTCCATTTCAGTATGGTATTGCAAGGTTTGACGATGCAACAGGAGGGGAATCTGGCATTTCATCACTTTCATCAATGGGGCTTAGTTCAGCAAACATTGGGAGAGACAAGGGGTCTGTGCCTGTCTTACCAAAGGTTAAAATTAATGATAAAGATACTAATGACAGTTTCTATGGTAAGTTTGCTTTATACAGGGTAGGTGGAACCTCTACAACTGTTAAAAAGATGCACGATGTTTTGTTGACTGCACAGGAGGATGGATCTCCAGTTTCTGTTGAGGTCGGTGTAAGTACTAATGATGTAACAGCCAAGGTCCACAATCTACCAACAGGAGCAGAATGGTTTGTAAAGTATTATGGCTATGGAGCGACTGGAAGTAGGAGAACTTACACAACTAAAGGTCTATCAGCGATCAATGTTACTTCCGCAGGAAGCGGATATACATCAGTGCCTACAGTTACAGTAGCTGCTCCTGGCGGTTCTGGAGGAAAAACAGCAACGGCAGAAGCACATATATCAAGTGGATCAGTCGCACAGATTGTTATCACAGATAAAGGTAGTGGATATGAAAGTACTCCTTCCGTAACAGTATCAGGTAATGCAACAGCAACCGCAGTAGTGGAAGCAGCAGATAACGCAGGAGAAAGCACTTACTTTTCTGACACAAATACTGACCATAAGCTCTACGGAGGTAATGCAAGTCACCAGATAGACTTACATTTCTTTGTGAAGTTTACATCAACGGCTGTTGACCCGAATACTGGTAAACCTTTTAATGAAGATACCAGGGAATATATGTTTGCTAGTACCAATGTGGATGCCACTACTGTATATGCAGACAATGGAAACGGCCATGATGGTTGTGGTACTTTTCTTGATTTCACCCCACCTAGAGCGTTGATAGAAATAGAACCTATCAACGACCCAACTGAAGTTCCATACAATCTACAGTACTTGTCAGAGTACAATAACTTTTTTGTAGGAGCGATTGACAAGAGATTACACATAAGTAACTACGCCAAGCCAAACAACTTTGCTATTGATGGATACCTAGACTTTGATGCTCAAATAACAGGGATCGCCACAAGAGGTGGTGAGGCAGTAGTCTTTACAGAGTTTGGTGCCCATAGGGTGTATGGTAATGCACACAATGAAATGAGAAAGGTTAAAATTCCTACAGTTCAAGGTATTCCAATGGGGATGCACAAGACCATAGGGAATATTCGTGACTCCATTATATATGTATCTCATGCAGGTATTTGTATGTTTGATGGAAGAAACGTACAGGTTTTAACAGAGCCATTAATCCAAGATTTCTCACCACCAAGCGGAACTCCAGCCGAGAATGTAGCTGGTGTAATAGATGATATTTATTATTTGCTTACATCTGGTGGACAGGGATGGAAAGTTGATATGAGGTTTGGGACCACTAAGATTTGTAAGTCCACTATAAATGCTTCCAATATGCTATATAGAGCGTCTGTTAATAAACTCTTTACAGAGTCTGGTTTTATTGGAGGAGCAGCCCTGTCTAATAATTACAGTTTTGAAACTAGAGATTTTACAGGTGGTGACATTACCTCTGAAAAGGTATATCAAACTATTTATATAACAGGAAGTGATTTTTCAGGAAATATTGACATAAAATGTGATGGTAATCTTACTGATACTTTTAGTTTTCCTACACCACAAGCAGAGTTTAACAGGGCTTTATCCCTTGCTAGTGCTACTGTTGCCAATAGAGCATCAATAGAGTTTAGAAATTGTACTGGGAAGATACAGTCAATATCAGTTAAATATGAGATGCTTTCTGAACAATCAAAGCGTAGATTTAATGCGGTTAACCTAACATATACAGGAACACCCTCAATAATTGCAAAGATTGATGCTGTTGAAAAGATAGCATTAACTACCTTAACTGATCCTGGGACAGGAAATACAGGTACTGCGACATTGTATTTTCCTTCTATGACTGAAGGTCACTTACCTCATCTGGTCACAAACGAAACAGAAACCAGTAGGATCTCAGGAATGGTGTTTGATGCAGAGGCAATCTAATGGCAGTAAAATTAGGAACTTCTGATGCTGATCTTTACTTTGAAATAGAAGATGAAAAAATAAGGGATTGTTTAAGACAACTATTTGATAATACTCGTATTCTTAACTCAGTTGTAAAGAAATTAGAGCATAAAGTTTTCTTACTAGAAACAGAAAAAGATTCGGATTACACATGATTCAGGAAAGAAAGGTTTTCCAGTCATTATTACTTGAATATCTAGGACAACCGACTGTCAAGGTAACAATTGATGGTGCTGACATCCTTACCGCAACAGGCAAAACATTACCTGATCATGCAGTTCGTCAGACAAGAAGAATTTCTCTTCCAAAGGGATCAAATGGTTATGTAGGTCAAATGAGTTGTGACATACCTGATGTGGTCAGGCATCAGTTTGAAGCTGTGCCTGAGTCACAGTTCAGAAATAATAGTTTATTTCAGTATTTTGAGGTAACATTTAATAACAACTTACAGTTAAGACTCTATATAGATGAAACTCCAATCTTTCCTAACAATAGCAACAAGAAAACCTTGTCACTTATACCAAGGAAGGGTAAAAAACAAGATACGAGAAAAGTTTATTTTCCACCTCTTTCATACGGTTATGTTCCGCATATTGAGCAAGTTATCTCATCTGCACAAAAGGGACAAATTTTATCAGCAAGGCCGATTACCTTGCCTCCAAAGTTTTACCGTGGTTTAAAAACTCACTCAGAGTATCAAGTGACCTATCAAGGGGATGTTGAATTAGGGGTTTACTTAGATGGAGAACTACTATTTAAGGAATGGTTGCCAGAGGTTTTAATACCTCAAGATGGAGGATATAAAACACATAAAGACTATCTTCCAGCAGGAGCCACAGGACAAGTATTACAATGGGTGCAATTAGATGGGGATGGAGATATTGCACTATTTGAAACGGATGTAACACAAGTAGATCAAGAACCACCAGCACAACCTTCACCACCGAGTTGATTATGAGAGAGCCAGGATTTATGGGACTTGCCAAGCAGAGAGCAAGTCAAGCACCAATGATGCCACAGCAGGGGCCAAAGACTCCTGACGAGCAAGCAGCGATGCAACGTAAGCAATTACTTCAACAGCAAATTGCACAGCAAGAGATGGCAAATAGGAATCAACGTCAAGGAATGGAAGAGAAGATGAATCTGTTTCGTCAACTTCAGGAAGACAAACAGCAAATGACTGAGGTTCCAATGACATATAGACCCCCTAATGGTGCAGAGCCAGAAAGCCTTGCCTATGTCAACCAGAGAGAGATGGAAATGTTACGCAGGGCTGGTGGGTCTGGCGAAATGACCCCGTATGGTGTCCCGTCTTTTGTTGAAACTTTTGATGATAACACTGATAGAGATTTAGCCTCAAGTGATCCTTCAACAACCGCTTTTTCAGGCGGAAGTTCTGGATGGGGTAGTGTAGGTGATACGGTAAGTGGTTGGGCTAAATCAGCAGGAGATTATTTAAGAAACTCTCCTGGCGCAGGAGATAGCCCACAAATAAATGCCCCTGGAGGTGGAGGTGGCGGTGGTGGTAGTGGAAGCAGTAGTGGTAGTGGTAGTGGTGGTGGTGGTGGTTTTACCCAGGCTGATATTGATGCTGCTAAAGCCGAAGGCAAGTCGGCAGGAATGACTGAGGGAATGGAAACAGGAAGAAAAGCGGGCCTTGAGGACTACAGAACTAGCAAAAGAGGCAACCTTGTAGGCGAGTATGAGGATTACAAGGATCAGGCAAAAAAACTTGGAGCAGAAACTAAGACAGGGACTCAAAGGTTTGGGGATCTTTCAGGTAAGTTAGAAGGATACCAGAGTAAATTTGATGAAATAGCCGCCGATGCTAAGACTAGAGGTGATGCCGCTGAAGGTTATTTTCAAGATAAAGCTGGTGAGTTTCAAGAAGAGGCACAAAAGGGACAAAAAACTCAAGAGCGTTTAGCTGGTGAGATGGAAGGGCTTGCTGGTAAAGCAGGTAAGATGGGAGATGTTTATAAGGGAATTGGAGAAGCCTATCAAGGCGTTGATGGTCAAGGTATTGCTGATGCCGCTTCAGCCGCTCAAAAAGGCATAACTGATGTTACAGGCAGAATGCAAGGGTTGGAAGGTGACGTAGATACTGCCGTTAAAGAAGGACAAGAAGGTTTTAGAACTGGTGCTTCTGACGTTGAAACAGCTAAGGGACAATTTGGAAAGGAAGGTTTCCAAAAAGAATCCGCAGGTTTGCAAGCAAGAATGCAAGGTCTTGAAGATAGAACACAAAGCCTTGGTCAAAGAGGACAGGGGTACGAAGAAAAACTGGCTGGTTTTGCTGACAAGGCAATGTCAGGTGATGTTGGTCGAGCGCAAGGTGAACAACTTCGTGGTCAAATGGAACAGCAAAGGATGGCAAGTCAGAAGGGTAGTGAAGAGAAGCTACGCAGAGAGTTGGCTCAGTCTGGTGCATCCCCTTCTGAGATCGCCGCCAAGGTTGCACAGTTTCAGAAGCAGTCAGCATCTGATCAGGCTTCCGCAGGAAGACAAGAACGACTATCTTCTGCACTCCAAGGTCAGCAAATGGGCCAGAGTCAATTAGGTCAGGCCGCTGGCATGACTCAATCTGCACTGGGCGCACTCAATCCACAGATGCAAGCACAAGCACAACAGCTTGGACAACAACAAGCACAGGCAGGATTGCTAGGACAGAGAGCAGGGTTCGCAGGTCAACAGGCGAATCTGGGGGCACAACAGGCCGCACTGACTGGTCAAGCCGCTGCTATGGGAATGCAAGGTGCAGGTCAAAAAGCGGGCTTAATGGGTCAGCAAATGGCTGGCGCACAGGCCGCTGGTCAGTTTGGGATGCAGGGCGCACAAGGACAGCAACAAGCCAAACTCGCATCACTCTCAGGACAGATGGGTGCCGCAGGTGGGCAGATGGGCGCAATTGGTCAGCAAGCAGGTATGACAGGTCAGGCTGGTGGAATGTATCGTGGTGCCACAGGAATGGGACTCCAGGGTATGCAAGGAGCAGCAGGTATGATGGGCCAAGGTCTAGCCGCAGGTATGCAGGGATCACAGATGCAAGGAAGTATGCTGGGTCAGGGCATGGGTGCGTTAGAATCTGCTGGTGGAATGACCAACCAACAAATGAGAGGATTGGCACAACAAGGTAACTTTATAGATCAACAGGGTGGTTATACTCAAGCCCAACTTAATGACATCATTGCACAACAAACCATGCAGTATCAGCGAGATAACGCTGGAGCCGTTGCTGCTTCTAACGCTGCCGCCCAAGGAGGTGGTGGAGGTGGAGGTGGAGGATTCCTCGGCAGTTTGGGAAGTGCAACAGGATTATGGTAAGGAGGAACAATGTCTTTTAATCCAAGCGCAGTAAATTATCAGCAACAGATTTCAGCCTTTGAGCGTGGTGAAGCTCGAAAGAATCAGGCTGAAAAAGAGAGAATGGCTCGTCAGGCTGAGATAGATAAGAAGAAAGCCTCCAAGCGATCTCCTTTTGAAAAGTTAGTTAGTGCTGGCCTAAGAGGGGCTGCTGCTTACTACACTGGAGGGCTTAGTGAAACATTAGGCGGTGGTAAGATGATCGACAGCGTTATGCTTGGAGAGGGTGCGGAGCGCAATGAGTTTGGAGATATGGTTGGGCTGGCAAGTGGTCTTGGTACTGCAATGTCTGCCAAATCCGCAGGAGATGTTGCCAAAAACCTGGCATCACAATCACTTGCTGATGATAAGATGCAGTCAAGATTAGACACAATTGCAGCAACTGGAACTGAAGATGATAAAATGGCTGCTTTTGACTTTGCAAGGAAGCGTCGTCAACGTGATGAAGAAAATAGAAAAAGAATGCAAGAGTATAAAGATAAAGGTTTTCTGGGTGCATTCTCAAAGCCAGAAAACATTGATTACGGAAAAATAAATTATGTGACGGAACCTTCAGGAGCAATGCCTGAACCTGATGCTCCACAACTTAGTGGGGATTACATGAGTAATTACCAAGCAAGCCAACTGGGAAGATAACTATGGCTAGATTCACTAGGAGAGTAGACAAACAGAATAAGACCGTTACTGTCACTGACAATATGACTGGTGAGAGTGTTACAGGGAGGTACCACGACTCTCTTGGTGCGAAAGAAACTGGCGATGCTATTGAAGGGAATCTTGTTCAAAAAGAAGCAAGGCCAAGGGTTTCAGATGAAACCTCAACGGCCATGCAGACAATGCAATTACAGGATCAGAGTGGAGCCAACAAGATAGCTCAAGAGGGGTTTCTTTCTGGACTTGAAAGGTACAAGTCACTGAATGCAACGAAAGCACAGCCTGAAGGAGAAAGTGCATTAACCAGGGCAAGTCAAGGAGTATCCGCTGTTAATAATAATGACCCTGGAATAATGAACATTCCTGATATGCCAAAGCAGGATGTTCAAATGTCCACTAACCTGGCAATGCAAAAGTCTAGGGATCAAATCCCTAAACCTGAACAAGGCCCAGTTCCAGCTACAGCCCTCAAAAGAAGTAATTTAGGACCAGATACTCCTAACCCTGGAAACCAAAGATTACCCTCAATGGAGGAGCTAAAAAGGAGGGCTGTATTAGCAAATCAGGCGGCAAAAGAACGAGAAGAAAATCAAAAACAAAAGGAAGTATCTACTCTTTTAGCCGAAGCTAATGACCAAGAAAGCCTTCAAAAAGCATTAGCAACAGAGCAAGGTCGTGGCTCTTTTGAAGATGTATTGAAGCCTAAGAAACAGTCTAGTGGTCTTATGGAAGAAGCACTAATGGCAAAAGACAAACCCTTGATGACCGAGGTGGATTTATTGACACCTAAAAAAGTTCCTACCGAATTAGCAATGGAGGCAACAGAAGGAAGTACTGGGGAGTGGAGCTATCCAGTAATTGATGGGAGAATGCACGCTATCAAAAGAGAAAAGAATGCTCCAATGATTGAGGAACAAATGATCTCAACGGATGAGCCTTCTGGTTTACTGGAGGAGTCTACAATTAGCGGTGATGATCCAGTTAACTTCCTTACTGAAGACATAGTAAGGACAAGAACCCAAGATATAGATGCTGCTGGTGGAATAGATCAAGCAAGATCCCCACAAAGCGAAGATGAAGCAAAATTTGGTCAAGGTGCAGAGTTACAAGAGATGAAGCTAGGAAGAAGCACTCCTGCATATAGATCGATTGAAGAAACTGAAGTTAAGTTTGATGCAGAAAAACCAGTTCCAAAGAAGATTGCACAGCTACCCAGAGAAGAAAAGACTGCGGCAAAAGAGGCCAATGGTACTCATGTAAGAGATGAGAGTACAGGTTTTACTTTGAATTTGAGTAGATTAAAGAAGTCTTTTAAACGACAGGAACACTTTGCAATGTTAAAGCATATTCCCCAAGAAAATCGTGCGGCTATGTTAGCGGAGTGGGGGTACATTGATCCTGACGAATTAACAGTTGCACAAAAGAAGTCTGCACTTCAACTTCAGAAGTTAGAAAACGCTAAACTTCAAGGAGCTAAATATCAAATTGATTTAGAACAAGCACAAAAGAATGTAGGCCAATCGCTAACACCAGTGCAGGAAAAACAATTCTCTATGCTAAAAGATCAGTATAAAGAAGCTGCTGGAAGGAAACCTCCAAATTGGGTAATGATGGAAGAAATTGGCAACGAGCTAGGGAAAATACATCCTTCTTTTAAAGATAAAAGAAACTATAAACAAATGAAGAAGCAGTACATGGAGAACGAAAAGAAGGAACTAATGAAAGATGGTGCTGTTGTTAAAGCGTTAAGTGGAATTGGCGTTAAAGGAAAAGATTATTACGACACAAAAGAAAGATTATACTTGTCTGCAGAGGAAAAGGTAAAGGGTGCAAGTGTAGAGGATCTTTTTAAAATGAATATGCCTCAAAAAGGTGGGGCTACTACTAATCTAGGTAATCTATTAGAAAGCCAGGGCTTTGCATCGTGGGAGGCAGTTGATGAACTCCAAAATAATAACCCAGAAAGCAACCAACTTGTGGGATTAAGAAAAGCTCTTGGGTTAAAAGAGGGTTCAGCAATTACACCTCAATCTTACAAGGGGTGGGCAATGGATCAGTTTGTAAATAGATCAATGACTGATATTTATGGGGATACTCATTTAATGGTTCAGCAGTTAACAACTGAACATATAAGAGCTTTGCAAGATGAAGTTAATAATCCAAATGCTACTGAAGAAGAAACTACTGCTAAAATTCCTAAACCTAAACCAGAACCTAACCCAAAACCTGAACCAAAGCCCAACCCTAAAGTAGTAGATACTGTTGAAAAAAACTTACCTTTAATTGATCAAGCATTTGCTAATGAATTGACAAGAGGGGGCAAAGAGTACCAGACTAAATTTCTTAGTTTCCTTAGAAGTCCAGACAATGTAATTGATGCAATGAAAGTTGGTAAAAAAGACTTAGGCTCCTACATGAGAAAAAGGAGAAGGGCTTTTAATATGGATGCATCAGCTATAGATAGTTTGGTTAGTGATTCACAAGCTATTGTTGATTTTTTTAGAAAAAATGTTGAAGAGTATGCAAAACTTCCCGATGAAGCTAAATTTTATATAGCACAAGAAGATCAAAATCTAAAAGCTGGAAGAAAATAGATCATCATGTCCCTGACTAAATGGTTAGTATTTAATAAAAAACCAGGGGAGTCTCACGATGAGGCAGTCAAGAGGTACGCCCTGGAGAATAATCTCAATGAAGATGATGTAAGAAAAGACGATCCAGTCTATCAGTATAAAGTTCAACAGTCAGGGTTGCCTGATATGTCACAGATTGGAGCAGAAACTTACCAGCCAAAACCTGAAGTAGTACAAGACCCAGGAGCTTGGGACCAGTTTAAAGCTGGCGTTGATGAAGCACAGGCTGGTGGATTCAGTTCTCTTGGTGCGCTTGGTGGAGGCTTCCTTGAGGATATTGGTCAACCTGAATTGGGCCAGGATCTCAAGGACTGGGCACAGGAGGGAAGAGAAAGAAACCTAGCCGAAGCCGCACTCGTTCCACAACCCAAATCCGTTGATCAAATTTTAGAAGAAGATCCAGACTCATGGTATGGTCTTCTTCCTGAAACGATTAGAGAAGATTTTCCTAGTGGTGGTGAAATGATTCGTGGCACCCCCACAAGCCTAGCAGCCGCAACGGTTGCAGCCCCCTTAGCTGTTGGTGCTGGTGCATTAGCCCCTGCTGGTTTAGCCACACTCCTTGTGGGTGGTGGCGTTGGTATGGTTGCAGGTAACTTGGCAGGATCTGCACAGGTTGCAGGAGAATCTTATGAAAGGGCGAAGGAAGAAAGGGTCATACGAGAACAGCTTGGAGTTGATCCTGACAAGCCCTTCAAGGATCTCTCACCAGAAGACCAGCAAAAGATAGACAGGATAGCAACAGACATCTCACAGACCTCCTTTGGTCACAGGCTATACACCTCTGGTCTTGTTGAAATGGCATCCTACATTCCGTATGGCGGTGCGCTACTCAGGTGGGCCGCAGATACTGGACTGGGTACTGCATCTGAGATGTGGGATCGTGAACTTTATGCAGAGGATGCGGTGGACAATCTTGTGGACTATGGGCTTCCACGACACAAGGCAGAAGAGTTCCGTGAGAAGATCCTTTCAATGGGTCCAGGCGCAAAGGAAACCTTTATTAAATCACTGGTACAAGAGGCTGTAACAGGTGGTGGGTTTACTGCGGTTGAGAGTGCTGTTGGTAAGGTGGATGGAAGGGTTAATGCCTCTGCCACTTTTACAAAAAAGAGGTTAGAGGAAGATCAAAAATTAATTGATGACTATAAGGATGTCCAGAAGCAGATTGCTTTAGAACAGGAAAAACAACGAATACAGTTCGATCCTGCAAAAGCAACAGCGCAAGACATTAAAAACAGGATAGCACAGTATGATGTAGGAACAGCAAAAGAAACACTACTCCAATCTCAATTACGAAATATCAATGAGCAAAAGAAGTTAGACCTTCAAGATGCAAAATTAGAACAGGAAAAAGAGAAAATTAAAAAGATTCAAGAAGAGAATAAACAATTAAAACTTAGTGCTGAAGGGTTAAGTGATTTTGAAGCTGATGCAAAAGCAACAACAGAACAGTTACAAAGGGAAGAGCGAAGAAAAAAAGAGTCGGCTGAACTAAAAAAGAAAGTTCAGGAAAAGAAAACTTTAGCCTCTGCTAGAAAAAAACAGACAGAAGTAAGAACACAAACTGGTAAAAAACCGAAGACAAGTTTTACTGAAGCAGAACTTGTTGCACTGGCTAAAGATAAAAGAGAGCCAGAGCCAGGTTTTCAGCAGGATACTTTTGATTTAAAACAAGATAAAGGTATAAGAACTGCCGCCGAAATTCAGGCAGAAAGAAAGAGAATAAGAAGGTCTGTTTCACAGAACAAACAAGACGGTGATGTTACAACTTTTGAAAAAACTGAAGACCAAAAACAAGCAGAGACAGAAAAAAAAGAGGAAGTCACTCTTAGTAAAAGAGAGTGGGAATTGCTTTTTAAAAAGGTTGAGAGAAGAAATAAAAACCTTGCTGGAAAATACACAATACTGGAAAACTCAGAAGCAGATGCTCAAGTATTAGCCAATGAGTTAGCAAAAGCAAAACTATCACAGTTCCAAGACAAAGATGGAAACTTTGCTCAAAGAACTGGATTAGAAGATGATCCTTACCTTGTTGCGGCCAGAAAATATTTAGCCACTACAAATGGTTTTGTTCTCCCAACGGCTGATGGTGGAAAGGTTTTCCTTAATGCATCAAACCTTACAGGTTCCACGAGAGAAGATGCAATACGGTTTGGATCACAGATTGGAATTTTCCATGAACCTATAACACATATAGGTCTAAAAAAGTTTGTCGGTGAAGAAAAGTTTGGAACATTTCTTGACGGTTTCTACAAAACAAATACAGAAAAAATTAATGATTGGGCTACAAAAGAGGCACTCAGCAAAGAAGGTAAGCTTGCTTATTTAGATGACGCAGATGATATAAACAACTTATCAAAAAGTAAAAAACGTGAACTTGCTGAAGAATATATAGCTCATAAATTTGTTGAGTATGGAGTTAGAGATCCAGATATTATTTCTAAAATTGGAGATGGATTAAAGAGTACTTTACTTGGTCTTCTTGGAAAAAATAGAGTATCAGATGTTCAGGTCAGAGCAATACTTGCAGACGTTCAACGTCACTACATTGGAGGAAAGAAAAACTTTATTACTGGTGATGCTTTTGATCCAACTACTTTTGCTAAATTCAAGCCTGATACTGTAGTTGATGAGGAAAAGGTTCAAGGAGAGGAACAGGGAAAGGATGACGATACGTCTATAAGGTTTAGTAAGTCAAAGATTCCTAATCTGAAGCGTGACCCAGAGGTTGTTAAAGCAGTTAAGGATTATGAGGCAGGAAAGATTACTCAGGATGAATACATTAAAGTAGTTCGTGAGAGGATGCCGATCAGTTCAATCCCTAAAGAGGAGGCTGAGATTGCAACGATTGCTGAAATTAATACTGCCTTAAAGCCTGAACAGATTGAAACTGGTATTTATAAAAAAGACAAAAAGGTTACAGAAAAAATTCGTGAGCTGGGTGGTAAGATTGCCGCAAGGCTTGATATTCCTGCTTATTCACGTTTTGGAACGTGGGTTGTTTCTCTCCATGATGGCACAAAAAAGGGAGGGGCTTCTATTGGTTATTCTCAAACCGCACACCTTACTGGTGGGGTTACTTTTGAATCAAACCCTAGATCAGCAATAAAAGTTGCAAAAGGTCCAGAGGAAACAGGAGCAGTGACAGGAAAGGGGATGAATAAATCTACTTTTGCTCGTATGTTTGGAAACTTTAAAGACCATGATCCACAAACTTTGTTTAAAAAAGCAAAGGAACTTATGGATTCTAAAGAATGGGTTCAGGTTGGTATGAATCCGTTCCGACATTCCTATTTCTACGACAAGGCAGACGGAAACCCCGTTGTTAATGCAGATGAAGTTATCCAAGTGGGAGCATTGGTCCTTGCAAAAAATGTCACAAAAACCACTCCAAGTGATCCCCAGTTTCAGGTCGGAAGTACGGATCTAAGGTTCTCCAAGGGGCGCAGACCAACAGACTTTGACCGCTTCGTGTCCTTTGGAGGGAAGGCACCATTAAAGCAGTACGATAAAAAAAGATTTGATCCTGCAAGGGCACCAAAAGAAACCGCAGAAGATGCACAGCGTTACGTCGATGCAACTTTGTTAGAGGCAATGAAAAGTAAGACTTGGCCTGAACGATTGGTTAAAGACTTGATGGACTTTGATAAATTTCCAAAAGCGTTTCGGGACTCCTTTAGAGAATCCTTGAAAACTGGATTAAGAAAACGAGAGCAGGAACTGGCTAATGCGGTCCTAATGAAGGGGCGTGAGGCATATCTACAAAAAAAGAAAGGGAATGTAACGCCTAGTGTTACAGCACTCAAAGGCTTTGAATCTGGCGGGGCCAAGTGGAAGGAATTGGTTGACGATGTTCCCCAGTTTGCCAGGACTACTCCTGAGATCCAACGTGCGCTAAGAGCAGAAAGTAAACCCTCAAAAACTGATGATCTGAGGTTTTCTAAGGCTGGAAAAATAGATAGTCCAGAATTTAAGAAGTGGTTCGGAAAATCAAAAGCTGTGTCAAATACGGGAAAACCTAAAATGTTTTTCCACGGAACTAAAAATGTGTTTTCTGAGTTTAAAGGTGCATCATATTTTACTGCATCTCCAGACGAAGCTGCAAATTATAGTGGATACGATGACGATTATTTTATGAATTGGGCACCTAAAGAAGTTAACTATGACCCCAAAAAACACAAAATCAATTTAAAAGAAATTGAAGATGGAGGATCGGAAATCGAAACATGGTGGGAGCCTGAAAAGATATATGCGCTAATAGCTGACGACAGTGATAAAAAAATTGTTCAAGGTAATTCTGTTTTTACTCCTTTTGATCTTTTTTATCAAGAAAAAGCTGTTGATATTTTTGGAACTCCACGGCTTAAAAGAATAGTGGGTGTAAAAGTGTATGACGAATACAATAATAGTTTTAAAAGCCTTAAAGCCAGACAAAAAGCTCTAAAAGAAGGCAAATTATGGAAGGGGTTTACTAAAATAAAAAGGAATAAAGAAAAGGCAAACAATACTCCACCTAAAAGTGGAACTATAATCCCTGTATATTTAAGTATTCAGAATCCTAAAATACTTAGTCCTCTTGAAGCAAATGTTTTAGGTGAAAGAATGGGGTCCATGGACCAGACACAAATAAAGAAATATGTAAAAGATTTGCAAGCTCAGGGATACGACGGAATACAATCACATTCTGATACAGCATCGTTGGATATAGACTCTGAACTTGATTGGGGAGGTGTTCCTGAAATTTTTGTTTCCTTTTCCCCTGAACAGGTCAAGTCACCTTTTAATATGGGGTCTTTCAGCAGGAAAAGCAAAGACATCCGTTTCTCAAAAGTACCAAGGGCTAAGGCTTCAGATATGTCTCCAGAGTCTTTATTTGCGCCTGAAGGAAACATAAGAGCATCCAAGGTACTCCTGTCCAGGGCTGCTCGTTTTGCGATGGCTACAAGCGGTCCTCAGCAGAAAACTGGGTGGCGTTATAAGCTGGCAAAAAAACTGACTAATAGATTGGTTGCTCAGGGAACTCTTAATGACTCTGATTTGTATAAGGCTCTTAGGCGTAAGGCAAAGGGAACAATATATAATGCTGAGAAGAGAGGTCGTGAACTGTACGACATACTACGGAAGACAAAACAGCCCGATAAGATCTATGATTACATGACCACAATTGGGGCTAATTCTAATATGATTTCTGATCCAAAGGAAAGAAAAGCTGCTGAAAACGCTAAGTGGCAGATACAAGCTATTGGAAATGAGTTGGTTAAACGTGGTTTAATGTCTCAAGGTCAGCTTAATAAATACAATGGACAGTATTTGCCAAGGATGTACTTCAAGCACCTGCTAAGTAAAGATGATTATCAGGCAGTTATTACTGGAGGTACACTTTCAAATATGGCTTACCTTAAAAACAGGAAAGATATTCCCAAAGGAATTAGGGAACTAATTCTTGGGGAGGTTAAAGATCCTGCATTCCTCTCAGCAAAAGCTACGGTTACTCCCCAGACAGACCTTGCAATGTTAAACCTCTTAGAGCAGATATCCGTAGAGGGGGCAAAAGGAGATCGTGCATGGGTTGTTCCAGATACCTTTATTGACTACGACATCCTTGGAAGGATGAAACATTTTGCTAAAGGGAATACCAAGCTAATCAAAGACCTTGAGTTAAGAGATACTCAAGGAGCAAGCTTCACTGCTTTCTGGCTAGCAAATGAGGCAGACAGGATTAAACACGTTGCTGATAAATACTTATTTGATAATGTGATTACCCAAACTGAAATGGATCTGGTTAACAGTCTTGTTGGTGACATGAGGAATGTTTCTGAAAAGGGGGTGCCTAAGAATTTTGATGGTTCCAAATACCGACAACTTCCTAATACACAAAGATACGGAATGCTTGCTGGTATGCCTCTGAGGAAAGAGATTTACGATGATATCCTTGGAGGAACTATTAATATGCATGGCGACCTCAGTACTGCCGAAAGGATTCTTGGTGATGGTGGTCTTATGGGAAGGTTTGGCAGGTTCTGGAAATGGGCAAAGGTCAGTGCCAACCCTCCTAGTTGGGTCAGAAACTTCACCAGTAACTTGATTCTGATGAATCTTGGAGGCGTTCCTTTTTATAAGATGCCGATGCTCCTTGCAAAATCGGCTAAGGAATTAAGGTCCAATGGTCAGTATGCACAACTAGCCAATGATCTGGGGCTGACTGCTGGTACATTTGCTAATGTGGAAATGGGTAGGATTGAGCGTGAGTTCAACGACATGGCAAGAAGGATGGAACGTGGTAAGGGACATCCAATGGAGGTTCTCGGCTATGCTAAGGGCGCATTTGACAAGGTTAGGGATTGGAGCAGTGACAAGTATGGAAGTATTGATGCCCTTGGCAAGACCATGATGCTGATGCACGAGATGCAAAAAGCAAAACTAAAGCCAAAGGATCTTGCATCTTATAGTGCAACTGAAATGGATGCCCTCGATAATGCTGCACTGAATGCAGAAAAGTATTTATTTGATTATAGTAATGTTGTTCCCTCAGTGAGATATTTAAGGACAGCAGTTGTCGGTGCGCCTTTCGCTTCATTCTACAGTTTTGTTGCTCCGTTGATGATTGAAACGGCGATCATGAAACCCTGGAAGTTTGTTCCATATTACGCACTAGGGTTTGCACTCAAGGAAGTATTCAAGGAGAAGAACGATTTAGATGAGGAACAGTACGAGGGCTTAAAGGTTGGTCTTGCTGAGTATTATAGGAACAAGGCAAAGAAGAGCATCTTTCCCGCAGGAATTGTTCCGTGGCCGTGGATAGATGAAAATGGCAGGGTTCAGTTTATTGATCTCAGTTACCTCTTTCCATGGGGAACCTTTTCGGAAATGGCAGGAGAGTTGCAGGCTGGGGAACCAGTTGAAGCTATTAAAACTGCTGGTCTAATGGGTGGTCCACTCCTTAACCTCGCTTCTGCATCTCTCACTGGAATAGATCCCTTCTCAGGAAGGACTATTGTTAATGACTTTTCGACTACTCCAACAGAAAAGGGTATGGATATAGTGCATTACCTTTTTAATATGAGTATGCCACCGATGCTTCATGGAATGAGCCAACCGAATGAACCAGAAGGGGGATTTGGTGCGATTAAAAGACTTTACGAATCAATGACAGGGGTTGTAACTAAGGATGGAGAAGCTAAGTATACTTCTACCCAGGCAGTCCTGAAGATGGGCGGTATTAATATCTCTCCACTTGCAGTTCCAGAGGGAAGAAATAAGATGCTACGATATGAGTACTCAAGGATTCAGAAACTTCAACGTGAAATGAAGCGTAGAGTTCGTGATATGATGATCATGCAACGTCCTCAGTCTGAGATTAAGGAAGAGATCAAGGAGTACGGAGAGAAGTTACAAACTATGACTAAAGAGTTCACTGAAAAAGTGAAGAAAAGTGTTCCCCCGAAACAGCTTCTGAAAGCTAGAGAGGCCGCACTCAAGGCTCAGGCTGAAGCTCGTCGAGCCGCTTAGACAATTCCTTTATAACAATATTCTGTTTCCGTATCTGTTTTGATTGCTCCAGTACCATCTCTTGAAGTTGGCTGATGGGGTCCATCCTTGCCAACCTCTCGTTACGGAGATGGATCAATTTCTGGGGCTTTCGGTTCTTGGTGGCAAGTGGTAAACGGATTCTCTCCATTCCAGAATTCTTCTGACTTCTGTTCGGGATACACTGTAACTTTACCACCGCCTTTGACGAATTCACGGATTTCCTTTTTATATTCTGAGTTTCTAAATGGTAATCTTCTTGGCATAAGTCCTTTAAAATTGTTTAATAAACCGTGCAATATGATGTACGAAAGGAAGGAGCGACACGGCCATTAAAGCATTTACTCCTGTATGGACTAAAGCTATGTGCCTTGTAGATCCTGTTGGCATTCCGTCTGAAACCATCATACCTGCCAGCCAGATTGTACCAGTTGTACCTATGTTTGCGCCAAGTATTGCTCCTACTGCTGAGTGGAGAGGTAAAGCACCACTTGCTACAAGACCGACGATTGCTGTTGTGGATAGGGACGAGGATTGCCAGAGTAAAGTACAAACAATCCCGCCCAAAAACATCCAGTAAGGATTAGATATAAAGTATTCCAGATGTTCTAACTTTCCCATTGCTTTCATTCCACCACTAAACATCTTCAGTCCTATATAAAAAACAATTAATCCAAGGACTGCTTGAACAATGGGATTGTTTAAAATCATGAGGGGTTTGTCCATCCTGGCTCAAATTCGCATTGGTTTCCAACACAGGCTAACTCCTGGCTGGCAACAGTATAGTCTTCCTGCTCATACTCTGACAGTTTAGACCAATCGACTTCAGGAATCTGTTCTAAAAGTTTATTATACTCTTCTTCAGTACACTCCTGGTATGGAGCTTGTTGATAAGAGTGGTCAGAGTGAGGAAGAAATGATACGCCAGACATCCAAGAGAAGTTATTATAGACCCAGGCACCCACACTTAACCACTCATCTTCTTTTACGCTGACAGTGATAGAGGGTTTGTGAGTACACCAGAATTCTTGATAGTCCTTCCATACTGATAGCTGTTCTACTGCGCTCATCTTGTCCCTGTCCACACTTTTGGTGGGACTCTTCATGGCGAAGGAGAATACTAGAGTATCGTTGGGTTTCATAACATCTGGTGCATTGGGAAATCCCTGCTCCTGCATGAACCTACTGAGAGGATCTTTTTTGTCCATCCGTACTGTCCTTATGTAGTAAGGA
>TARA_R100000808_G_scaffold6960_4_pt1 | contig 23173 bp, 35 predicted proteins | sample TARA_R100000808 | Tara Oceans TARA_R100000808 (sample SAMEA2622852) | marine metagenome | biome: marine biome (ENVO:00000447); feature: marine epipelagic mixed layer (ENVO:xxxxxxxxx); material: "saline water (ENVO:00002010), including plankton (ENVO:xxxxxxxx)" | depth 140 m | reverse complement strand
TAACACTTTCACTTTCACCACGGAGACCAAGACCATGAAGATCACTGACATCCTTTCCTTCACCGCCGACAACAGTGGCCCGCACAATCGCCAACCGATTTCATACCGCTATCGTGGATGGACAATTCAAGAAACTCCAAGCAAAGCATTCACCGCCACTTCACCGGACGGAAAGAAGACTTGGAACTGCTCATCCAATGAAGCTGCCGTTGGAGCGGTAGACATGGAAATTGAAGACTAGTAGCGAACGATTTCAATTGAACCACTTTCACCACGGAGACCAAGACCATGAACGGAAGGGTGATTTCAATTCTTGCTTCCCGTCTTTGGTCAAATGGAAAGATCCCCATGGCAACGGTTGCATGGGAATCGGGATCAATCGGAAAACATTCCATCATACAATTAAGAAGGAACAACCATGCGATTGAATAACTACAATAAAATCATGGCGAACACGGAAGCCATCCAAGAAAACAAAACGAAGATGGATGAACTTGAAGACAATCAAAAAGATCTACTTGGAAGAATCCGTGAACTTGAATCCCGTCTTCTTCCCAGGGCGACGGATCAAGAACAGAATTGAAATTCAAGGATGGGGAATAACCCACGGAAGGGTTTTATGAAAAGAACAGAAGACCACGAAAAAGAAAGACAAGAAAATTTGAAGTTTTGGGGGGCGATGATTTCATTGGTTGTCATCGGTGGAGCTTTGGCTTGGGCCTTCGATGAACTGCAAAATCACTTCTTGTTCAAAGGACCATGACGGCAAAAAAGGGATCAGCATTTGAACGGGAGTTTTGCAAAGACCTTTCCTTGTGGTGGTCTTTGGGTGAACGTGAAGACATCTTTTGGCGTTCTTCAAATTCAGGGGGACGCGCCACCGTCCGCTCTTATGTTGGGAAGACTACCGCCGGCCAATATGGGGATGTAGCTGCGATTGATCCGATTGGAAACCCCTTCTTGGAATTGGTCACAATTGAATTGAAACGTGGCTATTCCAAATTCACCATTCAAGATGTCTTTGATAAGAAACCAAAAGCAGCCCAACAACAATGGTCCACATGGTATGAACAAACCGTGACATCCGCAAAAAACGCTGGGTCACATTCTTGGTTGTTAATCACACGAAGGGATCAAAGGGATCCGCTGGTTTACATGCCATCCATTTTCTACAAACAACTTTGCGACGTGGGTTGCTTCAATGTGGAACCGGTCCCATGTGTGAACTTCACTTGTGATGTCCGCACAAACTTGGACATTGACAATTCACCATCATTGGCAATGATGCGTTGGGAAGATTGGAAATCCGGAACCAACCCGCAATCACTTCTTGAACTTATTGAAAAAATAGAATGAACGAACAAACCAAACCAAGACGATTTCAAAAACTATGGGATGCCATTCTAGTGGCATCCGTTTCTTCCATCGTGGGGACAGTGATTGCGGGCATAGCCTTTTTCGTATTCCAACAAGTCTATTCCGCACAAAACCAAATCAACATTCATCAAATGGAATTGAAACATTTGCGGGATGACTTGACGGCAACCCAAGATCTTATGGCAGAAGAATTGGCACCGATTAAAGCGTGGCTTCGCGATTATGATATGGGACAAGACTTGCGAGAAGAAGTGGAAGAATTGAAAAGAGATCTTGAAGAACGTTTCAACGCAAAAGCACATCATTCTATCATTCAACAAACACAATGATCAAAAAACTAAGAATCAAAAATTTCCAAAAGCACAAATCAATTGACATTGAATTTGATGATCACATCACTTCAATTGTGGGACCAAGTGATTCCGGAAAATCGGCATTGATCCGAGCTTTGAAATGGGTGATCACAAACAAACCAAACGGAATGGAATTCATCCGTGAAGGATCCAAGAAATGTTCCGTTCGAATTGAAACGGACAATCACAAAATCACCCGCTCCCGTGGAACAGAAAACACATATCATTTGGACAAGGAAGTTTTCCACGCATTCGGAAACAATGTCCCAAAGGAAATCATTGATTCGCTTCGAATGGATGAAATCAATTTCCAGGGACAACATGATTCCCCGTTTTGGCTGAATGAATCCGCTGGTCAAGTATCACGCAACTTGAATCAAATTGTGAACTTGGGAATTATTGATTCAACATTATCTTCCATCAACAAAACTTTGAAGAAAGCAAAGTTGAAAGCCGAATGGACCAAAGAACGATTCAAAGAAGCCAAAGACACCAAAAAGGCCTTGTCTTGGGTCTTGTCTGCTTCGGATGATCTTGGAGTCATTGAAACCAAAAAAAGTGCCTTAGAATCGAGCGTAGCGGCCCAAAATCGCCTTGTTGATCTTGTGGATAGATTAAAAGACCAAAAGGAAATTGATGGACTTCTTTCAAGACAAAACCAAACAAAATCAATTCTTGAATTGATAGAAACGCGAATGGATCACGAACATAAACAAAATCAATTGACTATGTTGATCAATCAAATAAAAGAACAAAAAGCAAAAATCACTAGTCACGAAAAAGACCAACAACAAACGCTTGATGAATTGGGAGAATTCAAGAAATGTCCACTTTGCCTTCAAAATCTGAAAAAGTGAAAGCTGTTCTTTGTTCGGACATTCATCTTTCAGACACGCCGCCCGTTTTCCGAAGCAATGAACCCGATTGGTTCGAAGCTATGGCAAGACACCTTCGCCAAATCGGGGACGCTGCCGATTATTATCAATGCCCCATCATTTGCGGCGGGGATGTTTTTGATAGGTGGAACCCATCACCGGCATTGATCAATTTTGCGTTGGACGAACTTCCGAAAATGTATGCCGTCCCAGGGCAACATGATCTTCCATATCATCGCTATTCGGACATCCAATCATCCGCTTATTGGACCATGGTGAAATCCGGCAAGATTCTAAATTTGGAATATGGGAAGCCGGTGGAAGAAGATGGTTTGGTTCTTCATGGGTTCCCGTGGAATTCAGAATTGAAAGAATGTGAAGCTACGGATCTTTGCCTTCACATTGCGGTTGTCCACAGATACATTTGGATGGATGAAGAAACTTCATATGTGGGCGCAAGTCAAACAAACCACATTGAATCCGTGGTGAAGCAATTGAAGAATTTCAATGTGATGTTGTTTGGAGATAACCACAAAGGATTCACCTATTTGGCAGCGGATGGGTCCACAGTGATCAACACCGGTGGATTCATGAGAAGAAAACGGGATGAAAGAAGCTACAAACCATCCTTTGCCCTATTGTACGCAGACGGGAAAGTTGAGCGGTGGGCTTTGGATTGCAAATCCGATGTGTATCTTTCCGAAGACAACCAAAAAGAACAAGTGGATGAAGAGCGTTTGAACCTAGAAGGATTCATTTCCGAATTGAACGATTTGGGAACGGATGCCCTGAATTTCAAATCAGCCCTTCAACTTTATTGCGAAAACAATGAAGTGGACGAACAAACACAATCAATCATCATGGGGGCCAGCGATGAAGACCGTTGAAAAGTATCAAGAACTAAAAGAACAACATGCCGCAATCACAATTGAGATCAATAAGCGGCAAGGGATTTTGATTCGTGTGATGGAAGAACTTGAAGAAGAATTCAAGGTTTCAACACTTGATGAAGCGAAAAAATTGTTGAATAAGATTGAAAACGAAAACAAAAAGGCACAATCTGAAATTGATACATTGTTGATAGATTTCCAGGAAAGATGGGGGGACAAAATCAATGGTTGAACAATTACGGAAGGAATTGAATGATCTATTGTTTCAACATCGGACCGCTTCCGAAAACCAAAAAACTTCCCGCAAGGAAATGATTGAAGCAGAAGAACTTGAATTTCGCACAGAAGAAGCTCAAAGGATTATTCAAACAATCGCTTCCACCATTCAAGAACAAGCACACCACAAAATCGCTTCCGTGGTTTCCCGTTGTTTGAATTCGATTTTTGATGAACCTTATTCCTTCAAGATAATCTTTGAACGAAAAAGAGGAAAAACGGAAGCTAGGTTGGTGTTTGTTCGTGGGGATTTGGAACTTGATCCATTGACCGCTTCCGGTGGTGGGGTTGTAGACATTGCAGCTTTTGCACTTCGCTTAGCTTGTTTGGTTTTATCACTTCCCCAAAAACGAAAAACATTGATCCTTGATGAACCATTCAAATTCTTGTCTAAAGAATATCGCCCACGTGTGAAACAAATGCTTGAAGTTCTTTCACAAGAAATGGACGTTCAATTTATAATGGTGACACACATTCCGGAATTGGAATGTGGGAAATTGATTGAAATCAAATGAAAACAATCATCCACGTGAATCAACATAAGATCAAAAGCAACACGAAAAACAAAACGTGTGATCCGGTGTTGACGGTCAAAACATACAAATCAAATCGCTACACTTCCAAGGCAATCATCATTGATGATGCGGGGAATGAAGTTGCGCGAATTGTGTATTCCCCGCACAAACCTCTTTCATGTGGGGCAAGGTGTTGGATAGAAACGAATTTGAAGGTTCAAACAGATGAAGAATAAAGAAAACAGAATCAAAAAACCGGATCACTACAATCAAGCGAGAATGGAAACCTGGGATGCGATTTTTGGGTTGTTTGGTTATGCTGGCTTGGCATCATCCGTGGTTCGGTATGTTTGCAGGTTTGAACACAAAGACGATCCAATTGCCGATCTTATGAAGGCAAGGGAATATATTGACAAGATGATCATAGAAAAAGCGAAGGAATTAGAACTTGCCGCAAAAACAGAAGGGCGGGGGGATCATCCGTTGGATGGAGACCAAACCCCAACTTCCTGAATCCCCGCCCTTCCTTTTCACAATTTTCCTTGATGTGGATGTTGTGAATCAATGGGAGTTTCTTTGCGGTACAAAAACAAACCTTCCGCTGCCTTTGCCAAGTAATCCGCTTCCCATTCCGGATCAAGATAGAACAAATCTTTTGCAATGGGCATGGAACCGATGGAGTCATAGTGGTTTTGCATCCCGTTGTTTCCACCACCGGTTCCGCTCAAGTGACGATCCGAAACACCCCAACGATACAGATAAAAGATTTCTTCAGCGGGTAAAACTTCACCAAGCCAATCAGAAATTCCGGCATTGAAGATCTTATGATTGAACGCTTGATCTTCCCAACCGGAAGCCTTGGGGGGATAGCCGCCAATCAAATCCAAAACTTCCCGCCGCCAAACTGCCATACAATGGGTGTTCCCAGGGTGTTCCACATATTTGACATCATTAAGCGGGCAATACCAATAATTCGCCGCCTTCCATTCCAACTTATCCCCTAGCTTTTCCATGGAAAGACTTAGGCGATGGGGTAAACAAATATCATCATCATCCCATCGGCAAAGAATATCCCCTTTTGCTTTGTCAATCATCCATGTGAGTTTGTCGCTTAAGGTTGGAAATCTTTCTTCCACGTTGAAGATTTTCACATTCGGAAAATTCCCAATCAACTTTTGGCCTGGGGTATCATTACAAACAATCAATTCTTTGTCTTTGTAATCTTGAAGAAGAAATGATTGTATTGCTTCATTGACCAAATGTTTGTTCTTGGGAAATCGGTTGTAAGTAGGCATCAAACAAGAAATCATTTCACGCCTCCACTTCATTCAAATGGAAGGGGAAAGGCGTGGTGGTGAATGAAATCAAACTTCCAACAACGGCGGCAATTCTATCAGTTGTGGAATGCCAACGGTCCATCACATCACACGAATCTTGCCACTTGGGATCTTGCCCTGGTTTGTAATCATGAAGAGAAACAACCACATCATCCGGCAACCCCTTTTCATCAATCCAATTGAAGAAGAATTGACACGCTTCACCCGTGTGATCCGCATCATAAAAAATGAAATCAAAATCACTTGGCGTGAGCAGGGGCAAAACCTTATACATATCACCCATGAACAACGAGCATTTTTCTTCCACATGGGAAGTGTTTTCCATCCAAGCGTTCATCACTTGTTTCCGAACGGCGGGCGTGTCCACATGACCAACACTTGCGGTGTAATCATCGCCGTGAAAATAATCAACAGACACAACACTTTTCGCAGTTTGTGCCAAAGCCACCGTGGATCTTCCTTGGAAACATCCTATTTCCAAAACCCGTTTGCCTTCGGCAAGTTTGGACAACATCCGGAATTCATTATCAAACAACCATCCATGGACGTGGGGAAATAATTCAGTCATCTTTTTGGTCTCCTTTTTCAACTTCAGTTTCTTCAATCATCCAAAGTCCAATTGGACATTCGGATTCTTTCCAAGCCGCCTTCTTTTCTACAAAACAACCACACACAGAACAACGATTGTCCCGCCGGTGGGGACACATCGAACAAGTCAAAAGCCGTTCTTCATAAATTTCATCCGATGCTTTTTGTGCGCCATCGGCAACGTGATCCGCTACCGCTCTAATAAGATTTTTCGCCATTGTCATTTTTGAAGGAAGTTTTGGTTTGTCTTCATCCAATCTGCCTAACACAGTTAATCCGTATTGATCCGGCGTGTGGAAAATCACGGACCATTCCGGATTTGCTTTCATGAAATCACGCATCCCAACCAAAACCCCTGGACCACCATCTTCGCCACGCTCCCCATACAAAAGCGTATCATGGACAACGATGAAACGTTTCACCTTGTGGGCGAACTTTTCAAATTCCGTGTTGATATAGTCACGGGTATGGGTGGAGTCCAAAAACAACAAATCCGTTTCATCAATTTCATCCACCATGTGAGAGCGGAACAAGGTGTGAACATATTTGGTTTGATCAGCAACCATTGATTCACCAACCATTTGAACTTCGTCCCATTCGGTATTATGCGAAACCAAAGTTTTGGGACGCCCCGCCAAAAATCCAATGGTGGATTCCCTGCGTTGTGAAAATTCTGTGATGTGATCACATTGTTCCGCCAATTCTTTCAATTTCGGAAGATGTTGATCCAAATCACGGGGGATTGCTTGGAGAACTGCAAACACTTCGTGAATTGAATTCATTTGATTCAATTTATCAAGCGATGTGGAAGAAACCTTTCCGCCACATGTGGAACAACCACTTTTACTTTCATCTACATTGGCAACCGGATCCGCCATCAAATGTTTCCACGTTTGTTCCATCATCAAACCACTTTTGACAAAGTGATCATGTATGGGGCCAACATCCCTTCCCAATTCTTGGAATTCCAAAACGTAGTTCCGCACTTTGTTGTAACGTGTCAGCGGGAACTTCACCCCATTGGGACGGGCAAACCGATGCAACCAACGCAAGAACGGAAGACAAACCGCTTTGGCACCTTGTTGACGGAACTTTTCGTGAATGTAAAGTTCTTCGCCACCAAAACCTTGGGCATGAGGATGGAACCCTTGCCACGCTTCTCGCCTACATGAAAACAATCCCAAACCTTGGCCTGGGATCGCAAACGGTGGTTCATCGGGATCCTTTCCCGCATAAGTGAAACCAAGTTCAAATAAGCGGTGTTGATGTCCAACCCATGGCATAGATGGAAAGGGTTCATGTTTTCCTGCTTGGGTGATGGGAACCGGACCCATATCCAAAGAAACAAATTGGGCAGCGGAATTTGGATTTCCAGGTTCTTCTTCCATCACTGAAAAATAAGTGATGTTGCCATCATCATCTTCCGCCTTCCAAGCAGATCCCCACGTTCCCCACATTTCACCACGCCATTGATCATTGAAATGGGTTGTGAAATCAGTCATGGAATCATAAACGAGCGGACCGGAATAGATGTCCCGTGTTTCTGGATTGTCATCATAGAAATCAATTAAGCGTTTAAGGGAACCTGGGTCAAGTAAAACATGACAGTCCAAAACCAAAACGGCATCACCGGTTGCGACTTTGAAAATTGTTTCACGCGAAGCAGACGTTCCAACCACTTCATCCATGGGGTGATATATAGCACCGGCGGATCCTAATCCAACGAAACCTTTGACGATCCTTTGAACATGATCGCCCGATTGGGTTTGTGGGGAATTGTCAACAACTACAAATTCCACATCTTTAAGAATTTCGGGATGGTGCATCCGGATGGATTGGATGGTGAAATAAACACCATCATAGTCTTCAAAATGAGCCATCCCAATGGTTAGCTTCGGCATCTTTTGGTCTCCTAAAAATTAAATATCTACGAACAAACCCCATTTGTTGAAGTCTGCCCTGGTCCCGTTGGTTTCGGATACACATCTGAACCATCTTCACAGTTACACGGACATCCATCACAAGTTCCCTTGCTTGGATCGTTTTGCCAATCATACCCAAAACCGTCATAGTATGAATCGTAATGACACGTGAGTGAACTGCAATCATCACACGGATCCGGTGTGGTTGGTGTGGTGGTTGGGGCGGGTGTGGTTGTTGTTGTTGTTGTGGTGGTGGTTGTTGTGGTGGTGGTTGTTGTGGTGGTGGTGGTTGTGGTTGATGATGTTGTGGTTGACGTTGAAGTTGTGGTTGTGCCGGAATAATTTTCCGGACAATCGGCACACGTTTTTCCTTGACCCAAAAAGTATTTGTCAAAAGTACAACCAGGGGTGTCCCCACAACAAACACCGCCCGATGCTCCACAATGCCACACGGTGGATGATTCTTGGCAATTTATCAATTCCCCATCATCAAATTGACAGCCAGGTGCCGGATTGGTGGCATAAATGCAACACGGACCTTCGCAACAACACGTGTCCCAATGTTCTTCCGGATCACCGCCCGGCCCGCCGCACCGATAATAATAATTGGACGGTTGTTGACAATCTGGATCAGGGTTGCAACTTGTGGTGGTGGTTGATGTGGTTGTTGAAGTGGTTGTTGTTGGGCAAACCGTTGTGGTTGTTGTGGAAGTGGTGGTTGAAGTGGTTGTTGGATCGCATGTGGTTGTTGTTGTGGTTGTTGTAGACGGTTGAACCGTGGTTGTTGAAGTGGTTGTTGAAGTGGTTGTTGTGTTTGATGAATAACAATAATTGCGGTATAGCTGATTACAAGCGGGCGGTGCGGTTGTCCGAACATTTCGGCTTGCGTTGTAACTAGAATAACCCGCTAGGATAAGATTTTCGATGGAGCGGTTTGATTCATAATCCGGAAAAGAACATGGACATTCCGTTTGATTGCATTTGATGTCAATTTCCACCCAAGTTGGCGGATCGCAATCACATGAATATTTCCACAAACAAGACGCTGAAGCCTCGCCGGTATCACACGGGGCAACCGTGGTTGTGGTTGTGGACGTTCCGCCTTCGCATGGAATCTTGGTCCGGTATCCACTGGCAGTTCCCCAAACCTTAATTTCCCCGCGGGCTTTCACGCTTGGGCAAGTTATAGCACATGAAGCACACCCGTCATCAACTAGTTGCCATTGTTCACATTCGCTTGACCAAACATAGGTGCAACCGTTCGTAGGATAGGCACAAATTGAACATGGATCGCATGTTGTTGTTGAAGTTGACGTAGTTGTTGGACCTGGAGTAGTGGACGTTGGAGGATAGCATGGACTGCACGGATCGCCGGAAGTTGTGTTTGACGGTGGACGTGAACAAGCAACGGTTGCCAATTCACAATCTGAACCGGTCCATGATGGGAAAGTGCAATAGCAATCATTGAAAACGCCGTTCAAATCATAGGACCCACCTTCACAATTTTCATTAGTCAAAACCCACTGCGCTGGAGACATATCATCTGACCAAACAAAAGAACAATTTCCCAAACAAGGGGTGTCCGGTCTTGGTGGCGGTGGTGGTGGAAGGGGGGCGCATTGAGTTGTGACATTTGCCAACCCACAATCTGGAGTTGCATCTGGAACTGCACACGGGCAATTTGTGGCACAAGAATTTGAAATCATTTGCCAATGATATGTACCATCCCCCAAGTGATCCGGAACCGATGCCCATTCACAACCGCCGGAACAATTAGCAACCGTGGTGGTGGTGTTGCAATCACAAGTTGTGGTTGTGGGAGGCCCAACCGTGGTGGTGGTTGTTGTGCATGGGAGATCGGGCGAATTGTCAACCACTTCCGTGGTGCAACCCGTCACTGTTTGTTCGCCGTCTATACTTCCGCAATAGGTGGGGTATGCACATTTACAAGAATATTCATCCGGATCAAGCGTGGTGGTGGTTGGAGTTGCGGTGGTGGTGGTTGAATTGTTGGTGTATTCTGAAATTGGCGGACAACATTCACAATTTCCGCCACCACCTTGGGCGCATGGATCAACCGTGGTTGTGGTGTCCGGTGTTCCACACGCACCGGAATTCCCCGTGTCGGGAATCCAAGTTTCCGACACTTCGCTCCAAGTCCAAAGACAAAATCCGGAACACGCTTGGGGCCGAACGTCCGGACGTGTGTTTGAAGGAAGGGAATTGGTGCCGGTGGGACGCTCATTGATCCACCTTCCCCACTTGGTACGGTCAAGATGGATATAGCCGTCATTGGCGGTCACATCCGTGGTATAGATGTTGTAAACTTCAACACGAATTTGATCATCATTCCCATCCCGAACAGGGACCAATTTGTAATCAATCCCCGCAGCCGAACCCGCACCGCCCGCTCTCGCTGTTCCTTCCATTTTGTAAAGACAAACTTTGTTCACCCCTGGTGTATCACCGGAGCGTGCGGGAATCGTTTCATCACATGGAAGAATGCCAATATAAGTATCGGGCGCCCGAAGATTTTGTTCCGGTTCATAATTAGAAATCGGCGGCGAATTGGAATCCAACTTGTCCAATGCGGCAAGTAAACGGTCCCGATCTTTATCGTTTAAGAAATATTGAGCCATGAACTAATTCAGCCTGGAAACACATTAATCACACCGGTGGTTTCGCCGGACAAACAACGGATTTCTATGTTCTTATCTTTTGTGAATCCAAAGAAGAAACCACCGTTTGGAATTGTCCATCCGTTTCCTGTTTCTTCTTTATTCCTAATATACAAAACTTTTTGAATTTCCAAATCCATTTCTTCAGCGGTTGGATTGGTTTGAAACATCTTTTTTCGATTTTCGATTAGAAGGGATCCAGGGCGATCAATCCAACCAAAATCCACATCCTGCCAATCTTCCCCAATCTTCAAGCGGCGAACATAAACTTGTTCTTCACTTTTTGGCAAGAGCGTAGAAAAAGAAACGCCAACTTGAGTGGGTTCAAAGTGTTGTTGTTCATAGTAAACATCAACACGTGCGGTCAATCGGTCCTGCTTTTCAACCGGCTTGATACTTTCATCAATCGGAACCAACGTTTCATTCAACGTTTTTTCTTCACGTGATGTGATTTCTTTCATTGGCTTGGTCTCCTGTTATATCAAAGGGAAGTTGGAATTCCCAATGTCAGAAAGTTGGATTCTTTATAATATTTGATTTCAATTTCAACCGGATCCAATCCTTCCCCCAAAGCGGATCCATTTCCATCCAAAAACACACGTGTGTTTTCACCGTTCACGTCTTTGTATACTTCAAAATCATTGGGGTTGTTTTTGTTTCCACCCTTTTTCAAAACCTTGGTGCCTTCATCTACAATTGTGCGGTCAAAACCTTCAAAATCAATATCAAAATCATAATTGATTGTGTAATAAAAAGAACAAGTGCCATACAACACACGTTCCCAACTTACATTTGACAATTTGATTTTGCGAGCAGACAACCCCCAAAGCGTGCTATCATTCACCGTGTTGATCATTTCGGTGTAAGTAGTAAGCGGCAAAGTCAAAACATTTTTGGATATTGAAACCGCCGCACGATTGTCATCAAATTCAACCGCCGGACCACGGATGATTTCATGGCTACTTGTCAAAATATCGTTGTCGTCTTTGTCTTTTGTTACTTCACGTGTGAAGTTGGCAAAGGTTCCGCTAATCCCCATTGGTTCATTCAATGGGTTTTCAACCGTCCCGTCTTGGCACCTTTCCCGTGGTTTGGTTGAAAAATGATTTTGGACGGTCCAATAATAAGAACGCTCCCGCTTATATAATGGTTGAACCGTTATTTGTGGAGTGCAAAATGCCCAAACATCATAATCATTTCCAGGGTTCCAATAACTACCAACGGCGGGTAATCCGGAAGCGGTCATGGCATGGGCAGGTCCATCATACACAGAAGTTGATTTGACCAACCATTTGACCGTATAAGAACGCTGCCCTTCCTTGTCCCGTTGGGCAGTCCAATCTAATTGTCCAATTACTTGCATTGCCATGTTACGCCAACCCCGCCGGTTCCACAACTAGAAGATTCTGTTCACTTAGCTTTTCGGTTGAATCTTTTATTTGTTCTAAATAATTATCCATTGAAGACAATTCCGGTGCGGCTGCGGATCCGGACGCTTCTTTTGGTTTCCATCGTCCAAAATTACCAGCATCCGGCCCTGCCAAATCCCTTAATTTTGGACCGGAACCCGAACCGGTGCCAATGATCCGCTCTGCCGCCACGTTCGCCCTCGCTTTGTCCAAATCCTTTTCTGCTTGAGTTTGCCCGCCCGTCACCGCTTGGCCAGCTCTGTGGGCGAGTTGGATGTCTCTTCCTTGTTTTTTGAAATCAACCTTTTCTTCCCCGCCACCTTTCTTTTGCAACGCCCTGAATTCTTCCAACCTTGCTGCGGCATCGGCACTTCCGGCAATCACCGCATCCACGCCGGAAACCTTGAACTTCACTTTGAATTCTTTCTTTGACTTTTCGTGCAATTTCTCCATGCCACGTGAATATGTTTCAAGATCAATGGCACCTTCTTGTAGCATCTTTTTCAATTCTTCTTCGCCATCTTTCAATTTTTCTTCTTCGGTTCGCAAACTCTTTGTGAGTTGTTCACCCTTCTTCATCAACTTGTCTTTCTTTTCTTGTTCCGTCAAATAAGCGTCTTGTGCTTTGGCAAATTCCAATTGTGCCTTGGTCGCTCCCCTTGTTTCCATTTCGTAGATTCGCCGTTGACGGGAAGACATCCCAAATGTTTCAATTTCTTTTTGCATTTCATCAACGGTGTCTTCATTGGCCTTCAATCTATCTTTTTCCGCCGCAGCCAAATCTTCGGCAGCCTTTTTCGCTTCGTTGTATTGTTCAATCTGTTGACGGAATCCAGCGTTTTTCTCTTCCATCAATTCCAATTCTTTGATGGTTTCTTCATTCGCACCGGCTTGTTTCGCTCGCCAAATTTCAATTTCTCCCGCAGTCATTCCAACCGTTGCCGCCTGTTCTTCTAATTCTTCATTCATCTTTTCCAGGGCTTCATGTTGTTCCCGAATCAATAAGAATTGATCGGCATCCATCCCCGTTCTTTCCGCGATTGCATTGTATTCTTCCAAGTCTTGTTTCGCTTGGTTGTATTGGTCTTGAAGTTCTTGAACACGATCACGTTGCATTTCCAACCGTTCTTCCGTTTCTTTCAACATGTTCAAATTGGTTTGATGAACCGCTTTGCCCGCTTGATAAAGGGAAATCATAGTTGGTGCGGATTCTTCCGCCGTCTTGCCAAGACGAGCAACAGAATCGGAAGTTCCCTTGGCATTTCTTTTTGCCAATTCTAATTCTTTACTTAACCGCTTGAACTTCTCTTCCGGATTTTTCAAACTTTCAATTTCTTTGTTGGTCTCTTCATATCCTTTCCGCGTCATTTCCATCAAGCGACTTTGTAAATTCCCACTTTTTTCCATTTCTTGATTAAGCTTTTGGACATCTGCATTTGCGTTATAAATCGCTGAAGATAATTTCCAAACAGCGGCCACCCCAACGGCGAAAATTGCGAAAGGTGCGGCGGCAATAGCGGCGTTCAATAACCATTGAGCAGCAGTGGCAGCGACTTGGGCAATGATCCCCGATTTCAACACTAATGTGAAAGCAACATATCCTAAGATCGCCGCCGCAATCATTCCCAACAACGAACCAATGGCAATCAAAATCGGACCCAACGCTGCCAAAAATGCTCCCGTCCAAAAAATGACAGTTTTCACTGTTTCATTCAATCCGTTCCACCATTCGATCAAACCCTTCACCCAATTTGCCAAGGTTTTAATCATTGGGACCAACTTATTCCCAATTTCCATGGCGACATTCCGGATTTGGTTCCACAACTTTTTCATAGTGGCGCCAAATGTTTCTTGTTGTTTTGCGGCAACATCTTCAGTGAATCCGCCCGCCTCTTTCAAATTCTTTTCATATTGTTTGATTTGTTCGGATGTTCCAAGTAAAGGAAGAACCGCAGCTTGAACTTCCGCCGTGAATCCTAGTTGTGCCAATTTCGCTGCCTTCAATTCATCCGACATCCCCGCCGTGTGTACTTCCAGGTCTTTGACAATATCCGCCATATGACGCATCTTGCCCGTACCATCAAACACTTTCACGTTTGCGGCATCATATGCCTTAGCATTCTTCAATGCCGTCTGTTGAAGAAGTAAAAGCGTTCGACTCAAATTGTTTCCTGCCAATTGGGCCTTCACACCTTGATCCGCATAAACGGCCAAAACCGCCGTTCCTTCTTGAATTGATTTTCCAACATTCTTCAATGCCGCTCCCGCTTTGGTTGTCAAAGATGTTGCGAATTGTTCCACAGTCGCATTGGCCATGGTGTTTGCCCGAACAAGGACATCTGAAACCATGATCATGTTTTCCATCTTTGTGGCGGTGTCCCCCACCATCAAACCAAGAGCGGATTGGGCATCCGTGATCAAATCCGTGGCAGTTGCCAAGTCGAAATTTCCGGCAATGGCTGCGTTGTTCACAATGGACAACGCTTGAACGGATTCTTTAGCGGACAAACCGGCGGAAGCTAGGAAGAAATAACCTTCAGCGGCGGCTTGACTAGAAGTAACCGTGGTGTTGCCCATGCGAATGGCTTCAGCCTTCATTGCCGCAATGTCTTCGGTGGTGACATCCATAATTGCTGTTGCCTTCGTCAAATTCGTTTCAAACGAAGTAAACGCTTGGACACCCACCGCAGCAAAGGCAGACAAAGGGGCGGTCACGTATTTGGTCAAAGATTTACCAACCGAAGAGAACGCAGCCCCCACCTTTTTCAAGGTGTTTGCGGTATTCTTCCCAAAATCATCAACCGTGTCTTTCGCATCTTTCATTGCCTTTTCCAAGGCACGAGCATCGGCTGAAATCTTGACAACAAGTTGTTCAATTTCGGAAGACACTATTCTTCAACCTCTTCTTCATTCGGTGGGGGCGGAATGTCTGCCCCCACCATCATTGCCCATCGCACTTTTTGTAAATAAATGGATTCGGCTTTTTCCTTCCGTTTTTTCTTCGCCCTGGGAGATTCAAAACGCAAAAGAAAATCTTTTGTTTTGATCTTCCGTGGGTTCTTCGCCAAAACCCTTCGCACTTCCGCCGCAATCATCGCAAAATTGTGATCATCCCGATGGAAGCGGGTGGGTTCTTCGAGCAAGTAAACTTTCCACAAGGTGAATTCGCTTGAAGACATTTTGGCTTGGCATTCTTGAACGGTCATCCCAAGACGCTCGGCCAATGTGAACCAAATCAAAGTTTCACCTTGATCTAATCGTTTCCCGCCGTTTCCTCAGCATCATCATCCATCCCTGAAATCAATTTTGCTTTTTCAAAAAGTGCCGTGGTCACTCTTGCCGGAAATGATTGGATTGTTTCGATTGATACGGGGGAGCGTTCCCCATCGTCTTCAACCTTGAACATACAACGCGAAAGAAGGTTCGCTTGCAAACCATCGTAATCTTTCATCTTCACATCGCCTTGGGAATTCACATCCATTTTGTCCCCAAGGTATCCTAAATATTTATCACGTCCCGTTCCATTCATTTCCCGCAAAACGTATTCGTCCACATTGCCGGTTTCCGGATTTTCTAATTCAACCGGAATTTCAACAAGTTCAAGACTGAACCGCAACACTTCTTTTTTTTCTTCACTCATTTTGTAGTCTCCATAAGAAAAACAAAATGCCGGAAGTTGTTTGCGAAATCCATTCCACAAACAACAACCGGCATCCTAAAATTGATCATGCGAACACAGGCACTTTTTCTACCGGTGGGCTTGAATCGTCTTGGTTCGTACTAATAACAGTAACATCAACCGTTGGGGCTTCCCCTTCCACAATTTCACTTGCGGAAACGGAATCAATGAATCCCCAAAATTTCAACGTTGAAGCGTCCGGAAATGTGATTGTGATTTCTTGGTTGGTGTTCACGGCGCCATATAATGTTGTCAAATGTGCATCATCATATTGAGCGGTGAAGGAACATTCGCCCAAGTCTTTCAACGTCTTGTTGATCCGTGTGCGAACAGAACTATTCCGCAACGTTGTTGTTTCAACCGCTCCACCACCTTCAAAGGTTGGTGGCGTGATTCCGGTTTCCCAAAGGGTGGTTCCATTTGCTAGGGAAATAGTTGTTCCCGATCCATCATTAATCCGCGCCATTTTATATCTCCTTTTCTATGATTCAGCAATTGCTACCAATGAATTGACTGAAAAAATTTCACGTCGCCGTTTGTCCGTTTCCATTCCCAGGGAAAAGAAACTTGTCCGACTAACTGCCCAAAGTTTGTATGTACTCGAATTATAAGAAACTGACACGTTTGAAGCTACATCAAGTTTGTCCATGATCGCTTTCAATTTTGCCCATCCGTTTGGGTACGTGTCTGCCCTTACTAAAATCTGAATTCCAAAATGTTCAAAAACTTCCCCACTTCTCAATGCCCTTCCATCTTTTCTAGGCGTTGTATCAATTACGGCAATTGCCTTGTCTTTCACATTGTCATCATCCGGCAATACGCTAACATAAACCGGCCAATCATCGGATGATGTGGTTGGATCAACACCAACCGATTCATCAATTAAATATTGACGAATAATTGTAGCGGGCGGATCCGAAATAATCCCCGTTGGGGCGGGTGTGGTTGTTGTGGTGGTGGTTGTTGTGGTGGTGGCATCACCTGCTTCTACAAATGCTTGATAAATATAACCATATTTCCAAGCATTATCATCGTCTGCCTTGAACCAAATTTGAAGATCCTGCCAATCCGAATGACCGGCGGAAGTTACTGCCGTTTGGATATCATCCGCTTCAGATTCACTTAATGTTGTCACATTAGTGGTGGCGGAACTGTCCCCTGGCATGCTCCAACTTTTGATTGTAGTGGAACCATACTTCAAATAAATTGTGATTGAATAACCGCTGCTAGTTCGCTTAGATGTCACGCTCGTTTTGACCGTTGACATATCACTCGGTTTTGAAATTGTCCCCAACTTGGTTTTGTACCAAGCGTTATTTTCCGATCCAACTGATTTGTGCCTCACATAGTCCGCTTCATCCAAAACAGCTTCATCAATTTGTTGATACAAATCCGTCTGAGAAACACCTGCACCGGCCCACCATTGATTTCCGGCGGATTGTGTGTCCACTTGTTCATCCGAAATGGGCCTAGCGTATTGCGTCATTCATTCAACCCTTCAATCAATTCCTTCCGAATTTCCGGCATCAATCTGCGATAGGTTGATTCCAAAAATTTGGATTTCGTGGGATGAATTTCATGGACGATTACAGCGTATGAAGTATTGAATGAAACGGAAACAACCGTTTGCCATCCTTGCCCTTGGCTATCGGTTCTGGCACTCGCACGCAACGCACCGGTGTCCACCGGTGTGACTTTCATAGCTTCCCTTTGAATAAGAAGACCAGCACGTTTCAACGCTTTAGAAAAATCCTTGGCCATTTCAAGGCGGTTGCGATCAATGTCTTTCATCGCCTCTTTAACTCCAAAGACTTCTGCTTTGAATTTCACAGCATCACCGATTTTAAGAATTCTGTTGCTTTGAAATTTGGGAGTGATTCGTATTTTCGAATCTCCCACGCCGATGGATCCAATTTGGGATTGGAAGGAGCATCCCCCAATGCACCAAGCCACAACATCCCGCCAAGTTCAACCGTTCGATCTACATAAACTCTTGCGTTGGAAAGTTGTTCTTGTCCATCACCATCCAAAAATTGCTCATTCACATCTTCCCATCGGCATGAAATTTCAACGGGGGATGCCATTGATGGTTGTCCAAAAGCATCATAAGAACCGGGCGCCCAATACACGGCAACCTGTTTTCTCATTTTTGAAATGATGCCCATTTGATTCCCCTATGGTGCCGCCGTTGTAGTTGTCCCCAACCACAACACTTGAACGTTGTGTGCCTTCCCTTCACTAAGCGAACGCAAACCACCGTTGGTGTCCAACATCAACGCTTGTTGTCCGTAGGTTGTGACCGAAAAATTCAAGTCAACCTTTTCTTGGTAAGCAACACCAACGGAACCCGCTTTTTCATTCTTCACCCGTGGATCACGGACAGCGTAAAAATGAGCCGATAGCCACCGCTCTATAAGTTCCAAACGTGTGGCGGTGTAGGCAGTTTTCGGTCCATTTACTGTCCCTGTACACATTTCAGTTACCAATTCATTGGCAGTTGAAATGAATGGATCCAAATCCGAATCACTTACAATGATTGATGCGTCAACTTCAATGATTGATTTGACGTTTGTTGCGTTGGTTCGTGCCAATCGGTTGTTCCTTTATCCAAAATAATCAACCACTGCGGCTTTCACTTTGTTTCTTTTCAAAGGTTCGTCATTCACAACCGCACCGTCATCATAAATCCAAAATCCATCTTCCGTTTCCAAGACGACAAGACCCTCTTCCACGTATTTTTTCAAACCACGAAATGATGCGGCAACATTTTCCGGTTCGGATTTTTCTTCATCAACGGGTTCCGGTGTTTCTTCAACAACGGGTTCCGGTTCTGATTTTATGCTAACACTTGCCGTGATCAATTGAAATTTTTGCGATCCAAAAACTTCATCCAATTCAATTTCCGATGTGACAATATCACCAACACCAAAAATTTCTTTTCCTTCGGCATGGGTTCCGGCCAACACTTTATATTGTTTCGCCATTTTTAGTCTCCAAATAAATTGTGACAATAAACAAAGAAATCGGGGACGGGGATTCACCCGCCCCCGATTCTGGAACTACGTCAAACTAGGAATGGGTTCCGTGAACAATTCCCGTGTTGCTGTTAATATCAGCACGAAGTTGTGGAACCAAAATTGCCATGACTTTGAAATTCAATTCCATGCCACCTTTGGTTTCCCATTGAACCGTTGTGACATCCATTCCAACAACCATTCTTGCCACGTCCGCAGTCTTTTGGACAAGCAACAAAGTTTTGGTTGGAAGGAAATCAAGCGTCACGGGACGATCAATGCCTTCAATCGCACCAATACGATCACGCAACGTGTTGTCACCCTTGGATGCTGAATAATCTTCATCCATGAATTCATCCCAGGAGGGACTGCAATAACAGAACCAAGGACCGTAATGCTTGGCGTTCTGTGATTGTGTTTTCATTTGAAGAATTTCAGCAACCGTTGTCGCATGGTTCGATGACGTTGGCGTTGTCATTGATTTGGTCAAGCGACTTGGAAAGTTGGTGTATCCGTAGATTGTACCGCCACCGTAGGCATACGAATCCGAAACACCTAGAAGAAGATTTTCAGCTTCTTCGGCAACCTTACGGCCGGCCAATTCTGCCATTGTGGTATCCAATGGGGACCCACCATTTCGGGATGCCATCACTTGACGGGCCGAAAAACTGAAATCCTTATGGATGATTGGCAGTGGCAAATTAACCAAGCTGTATTCCGGACGATCACCATCTGATTCCCGCAGACCATCCATAGAAATGGTTGCACCGGAAATGTCGCTTTCGTTTTCATATTGAAGAACGGTTTTGGACATTCCGTTTGGAACATTGAATTGAAGACCAGCGGACCGAAGATCAGCAACGGCACGTAGTCTTTGTTTAGCTGCCTTCACAACTACTTCATCAAGAAGAATCCAATCATCTTTTCGAAGGGTTGCATTTGCATTGGTGATGATCGTGGACGGGTTTCCGCCTTGATTCATCGTGACATAATTTTTCCCATCATTCCCAACGAATGGACGCAGGGCATGGGGATCAAAATTGGAAGCCATTAGTGTTGAAGCAACACTTCCATGACTCGCTCCGTTCATAATAAAATCGGACATCTTTTTTCGCTCCTTTGATTTTCGAATTTCTTACAGTACAACAACGGAGCAAAGCCCGTTTGAACCCGATGGTGATACCGCTTCAATCGCTTTGACTTGATAAGCCGTTTCTGTTCCGGCTGCTTCAACCCAAAGACCACTTCCACCACCTTCAACAACTAGTTTGTCACCAATGGCGATGGTTTCACCGTCTTTGACCAAAACTTGAATGTGATCACCGGCGATTGCTTGATAGAAGAACGCTTTCGACGATGCGGAATATTGTGTGGTCACAATATTTCCTTGAAGTGCGTCTTCAATCAACACGGGAGGCATCCCCTGTTTTAATGCTTCCGCTTGACTTGAAGCGGTGGGATCATAGTTACCATCCGCTGCCAATTCGATTGCTTCGCCTGGATAGGCTGCGGTGTCAAGGGTTCCTTCGTTGTAGTGATTGGATCCCTTCAGAACAATTGTTTTCCCTGCCATTTCGTTTTCTCCTTATGGAACTTTTCGAAAATTAGTTTCTTAGCTGTCTGAATTTGACCAGTTGATCGTGGGGATCAAAAGATGCTCTTCATCGGTTTGGGAATTAGCAACCGGTGAAGGGGCGGATGCACCAGCATAAGACGGAACCGGTTTTTCTTCCGGTGCTGCCAACGCTGCCAATCCCTTCAATTCAGACATCGGTTTTTCCGCCAATTGTGATTTTTCGAAAACGTTCTTTTCGTTGGCCACAATGACATCAATCAAAGCTTGGCGATCACGATTATGTGCGGCCAAACCACTTTCCAACATATCCCGAATCTGTGGCGGGGCATTGGACACGTATTGTTCAGCAGAAAGGGGTTCCGAATTTTCAACCGGAACTTCTTCTTCTACCGCATCACATGTTTTGTCTTCCGAATCCGCACATTCTTCAACGGCGTCTTCTTCTTTTTCTTCTTCTTGTTCTTCACTCACTTCTTCATCATTTGAAATGAGCTTTTGAACTTTTTCCAAAGTTTCAGCATTCAAAGTCAAAAGACCTTCACGATCCTTTTCGTCAAATCCCGCTTCTTCATTGGAAATCAAGGCATCCACTAGATTGTTTGCCATTTCTTTTTCTCCTTCTGTGAATGTTTCAACTTGATCTTCTGACATTTGCCTGGAAACGTCTTCCAAACTTTGCCGATCAAAGGCGATGGATGAATCATCATTCATCGTGAAATTACATTGCCACGTTTGATCCCCTTTTTCAAAAACCAAACATGACGAAACAACATCTTTGAAAACCGCACCATCAAAATTTTCAGATACGGCCACCGATAATGATGATTGCTCGGCGGAATTCAATTGCAACAAACCTGCACCATCTTCAATGGAACACGCGCCCTTTTTATCCGGCAAAAGTGCCAAATGGTCCGGTCTATAATTTCTTGCCACGGATGAATACGGTTTGCCGTTGTATTCACCATCTTCAATTTGATTGTCCGTGAACAATCCCGTGGAAACTTCCATGATGGAATTGTTTTCCAGGGAATCGGAAATGCGATTGTCAATTTCGGAAATGCGATCTTTTTCAAGCCATGCTTCGGCACGAAGTTTTCCCGTCTTCGAATCAAAACGTGTGTTCATAATCACACCCACTTTTCGTTTTGTGATTATGTCCGGATCACAAGCGGAAACGCCCATGCCGTTCATGGTTGGATGATAGACAACAACCGGTTTGTGATTCCACGCTTCCGGTGTCTTGCTCAATTCATCTTCCGGATAATAAAGCGGACCATTGGAACCTTTGTGGACACCTTCGGTGAGCATCACCATGGGGGCAACCAAGTATTCACGCCCTTCCATGGTATCGTGCCGAATCGCTGAAGAAAGGTTGGTTGTGACGTTTTGCAGTTTCATATTTTATTCATCCTTGATAATTCAAAAGATAAGCACATGCGGATGTGTTGTCAATCCTATTTTGACAACACGGTTTTGGTGACTTTTTCAGACTCGCGTTTTTTCCGCCGCCAAAAAATCACATGGATCCAATACCCCAAAACACCCGTTGGCTTATAACCCATTTCAATCAACACATGTGAAATGTTCAAACTATCTTCCGTGAACGGACCACGTAAAACAAACCGCTCTTTTCTTTGTGGTTTTATAAAACGCAAACGCATATCTATTCACCCCCGCCAAAGAATTGGAAGACTTTTGAAAGCCCACCAAAATTCATTAATGTATAACCCACACCAATCAAGATCACCAACCACTTCAAAAGACCGGCGGTTGCATTTCTCTTAGCGGCAACGGCCAATGCCCGATCCGTTTTGACATCAATTTTCGCCAACTTATATTCTTGGCGTCCATCCTTCCGGTCTTCCCTTCGAACAACTGAAACTTGACCTTCAGGCAAATCGCTTGTCATTTCTTCTTCACGCCGCTGCCGTCTTCGTTTACCAAAGGGCATTAGCTTCCCCCTGCTGAATCGGTTGGTTTTTTGTTTGGATTGAGCGGACGATATGAATCGCCAATGATCAAGGCAATCACAATACCGGAAATCCGATATGCTTGATCTTCAGAAAGAAAACCGCTGTTGGAAGAAATCGTGACAAACACGGCGGTGATAATCGCAGCCAACAATCGTTTGGAAGATGTCGAATTCCACCAATCGTGAAAAATCCCTTTCACCTTTTCAGTCAAACCTGCCATTTCAAATCTCCTTCCTGGGATGGACAAAGTTCCATTGTACCGTTTTTGCATTAGTAAAAACAATCTTCTTCCTATTCTTCGCCGATTTTTCACGTCCAAAAACCCCCCAAAAAAAAAGCAAAATAATATGCTTTCTGCTATTGTGTTCTTTTTATCCTACCGATATATTAACTGTATAAGAATTAAGTAACACTTTCACACGGAGACCAAAACGATGTCAAATCAAATCGAAACACTGAAAACAATCAACACTTCATGGGCTTGTTACACAGCAGCTGGCAACCGAAGAATAACTGAAATCGTCACTGAGATGGTATCTAAGGTTGAATCAGGAGTTGATCCTTCTAAAGCATGTGAAGCAATGTGGAAAAAATACGAAGCAGCGGCTTGGGGAACTAAAATGGGCCGAGATGCTGGCATGAGCGATACCGAAGTCCGAATGGTTCTTAGAGATTGGACGCGAAAATTTATCGCAGAAACACTAGATATTC
>TARA_R100000808_G_scaffold11976_1_pt1 | contig 23186 bp, 31 predicted proteins | sample TARA_R100000808 | Tara Oceans TARA_R100000808 (sample SAMEA2622852) | marine metagenome | biome: marine biome (ENVO:00000447); feature: marine epipelagic mixed layer (ENVO:xxxxxxxxx); material: "saline water (ENVO:00002010), including plankton (ENVO:xxxxxxxx)" | depth 140 m | reverse complement strand
TGAAAGAGTGGAAAAAGAAAAACAAAAGGTAGGACTACGGATGTCCCACCCTCTGTGATATGCTCTATGCATGATGATGAACGAAGAACAACAAGCCGAACTGCAACGAGCCTTTATGATGGCACTCGCCCAACTCGACCAAGTGGAAGCAATGGTCGAGCAAACACAAAACGAACTTGGCACGCATCCTGCTCTGTAATAGTATGAACATCGAAGGACAAAGAATCTTAATCAGCCCCAACAGCAAAGCCACCACGCGCACCAAAAACCGCATCCGTGAGCATGGCGCAAAGGGTTTCATTCTGGAACGTCGCAATGACAATGCCTTTCCCCCGATGTGGCTTGTCCGTGCATCGGATGGCTGGATGGGATGGTTGCCCAAAGAAGAATTTCACTTGGAAGCTTGGGGCGAAGAATTTTTTGTAGAAAAGTTTTAAATGAATTGGCACACAACTTGCTGTGTATAGGTATGAACGACAACATTTTTGAAACTCAAGTAAACGGCCAACGCGAATTTGTGCGGGCCACCGACCAAGACCACGCCAACCGCATCGCCGCCGCGATGTCGTCCAGAGTGCAGGAAAGCACTATAAACATCGAGGACGACTTCCGCGACATGATGCCGACCAGCGAAGAATTTTACGCAAACTAGAATATGGGCCAGCGCGATGGCCTCGGAGATCGCGCCCTTTTAATATCATTATGATCGAATTAGGTATGGAGGTTGAAAACCTCAACGGCTACCTCGGAGTAGTCGCCGCCTCGCCGCGCAACGGCAAGTGGCTGGTCGTCGATGGCGACAAGTCCTTCCGCGTGAGGGAAGAGGAGATTCGCGAGTATGATGACCAGTACCAAGAATGGTGCGGTTATCACTCCGATGCCTACCTCAAATGGGTCGAGAAGCGCGAGCTTCTGTAAACCTCACCCCGCGAAAGCGGGCTTTTTTTTAATGTGATAATTTTATAATTTCTCGCAATGAAGCGGGGAACCGAAAGGAAAAGGAAAGGCTGTGTGGGGAACACAGGAAGGTTGAAAACATACCGAAAAAAACTCCCCTTTCCCCTTGACAATGTGCGGCGGGGCGGCAGCAGCCTCCGTGCCAAGTGTCAAACTTTTTTTGAAAAAAAATGCATTTTACCCCTTGACAAATGGCCAATCTTGTGCTATCTTATAACAACAATGAACGACAAAGAACAAGCCAAACTAGAGCGAGCCTTGATGATGGCACTCGCTCAACTCGACCAACTAGAAGCAATGCTAGAACAAACGCAACGCGAACTTGGCACGCATCCTGCTGTGTAAGAGGTAGATATTATGAAAGACAACAAAGAAAACCTAAACGAGTTCAAGAGCGACCTACACGAATGGCTCGCTGCAATGAAAGCAAGGCAAGAAGTCAACAGAAAGCGTGACGAGGAGCAAGCCCGTTGGGATGCCCAATTCAATGCTCCACTCAACCTGAAAGACAGGGACTAAAGATGATTGAACCATTATTTGCATTTAGCTTGACGCTGCTCTGGCTTTGCTGGCTGACAAGCCAGTTAAGGAAAGGATAAAATGATTAACGAGATTTTAATTATCGCCGCACCTTGCGCCGTGATTGGCTTGGGCCTGTGTTGGGCCATTGGCCTAGCAGAATAGAAACTTGGCACACAACCTGCTGTGTAAGAGGTAGAAGATGAAAACGATGAAGAAAGAAAAATTATTTGAAGTTCTCACATTCGATGGAGACGCCACCCTTGGGTTCGTTAACGCAAGGAATGAGGAACACGCGCAACGTGTTGCTGACAGACTATTTTGCACTTCTAAAAAAGGGGAGCGCGTCTGTAAATGTCTCATAAAAAAAGTTTAATGATTTTGGCACACAACCTGCTGTGTATAGGATAGATTATGAAAGATAAAGATTACAACGATTGGAGCGACGTGGGAAACGTCGTTGAGTATAACGGGAAGCTGTGGCGCATCACCGAAATTCAAATGGAGATGTGTTCTGACGGAGAAAGCTACTGGTCTGGAGATGACCCCGTTGGCTTTGTGTTGGCGGACATTGAAACAGGCAAAGACGAGTGGGTTGCCGCATAACTAGATTAACCAAAAGACAAAATGAAACAAGAAAAATTTACAGTCGAAAGAAACGATGCGGGTACGAATTGGAAAAACGTTGTGCTTGCCGAGCTAGACACTGACGAGGAAGCTATTGCATTCATTCGTGGCTTTCTCGCTCACTACCCACACGGAATGCACGATTTCAATTTGAGCATTCGTCGCCCTAATGGTTGGAGCCATGTTCCTGCTTGCGCCATGAGCGTCAAAGCTATTCGCGCTGTATCCAAAAGCCTCAACCGCAAGCGGCCAACTTATTAGCTTACCACCACGGGGAGGGTCGGGGTGTTTCGTTGTTCTACCTGACCCTCCCCCCCTTATCAAAACTATTTTATCACTCTAATTTTATAAAGGGGTGGCATGTTACCAAAAAAACACCCCCCCACCATCACAGGAGAATTTTTATATGATAATCGCCGCATTTTCTATCTTTGTTGCCTATAAAATGACATTTATTATGTCTGGGGAGTGACCCCACCCCTTTTTGAAAAAAAATCAGGCATTTAAATATATTTTCGGGGGGGAGGGGGTACATTTATAAAACCACACTAATTCATAATTTAACAAATATATTAAACCATAAAAATTCCCCCGGTATATTTGCAATTTTATCGCTTTTGTTATATACTGTAATAGACATGAGAATCAATCCTAATTTAAACATAGATCAATTAAAAGAAGACTATGAAGAAAGCAAGAATGTAATTATACATAATTTTCTTGTAGAAGAGGATGCAGAGCTACTCTGGGATTGGCTAGCCAACAAAATGCCCGAAGATTGGTGGTTTACGGCGATGAAAGCTGGCGGCGAAGGCTACGACGCGCCGCTTTCCATAAGAAGAACTGATGATAATATAAAAAAGATTTTAAATAACTACTCAGACATATACAATTCGTTTCATGACAATGAATTTTCTTATATTTTTGATAGAACACACGATCATGTTGAAAATTGTGGTTGTACTTTATGCAATTATATAAATTTCTTCTCTGGCGCGGCTATGAACGAATTTGTTAACAATATAACTGGCGTAGAACAAAAATTACAAAAAGGAGAGATATTTGCATCTCGTTTTACAGAAAATCAATTCTTATCTCCGCACCACGACCACAAAAAAGGAACAGCAGGAACAGTGTATAGCTTAACTAAAGGTTGGCATCCCTCTTATGGAGGTAATTTATACATATTAGAACAAGATTATAAAACAATAAAGAAGGTAGTAATTTCTACATTTAATCGTCTTGTATTATTTGATATACCTTCGCGGAATGGAATTCCGCATTACGTGTCCCATGTTGTACCCGGAGTTCGCCAAAAACGCCTATCTGTGACAGGGTGGCTCGCGGCGTAGTTTTTTTAGTTTTCATTTTGAGTAATAAACACCTGATTATTGTGTAAATTATTGTATAATGGACGATAACGATATGCCCATCGAGGGTCGGATTAAGATTCGCGGCGACAAGAAGCTTCCTGAAGAACTAATCCACGAAAACCACAAAAAACAGCATCAAGTTGCAAATCCAATAACAAGAGTTATTAAAATAAATCAATTTTCATGGACGACAAAGCAAAAAGAATTTTTTAAAGTAGCATTACATCCTTCCACTAAAATAGTATTTGTTAACGGCCCCGCAGGAACGGCTAAAACCTTACTTTCTACTTATTGTGCATTACAAATGTTAAATATGAAAGTAATTGATAGTATTATGTATCTTCGGAGCGCCGTAGAATCTTCAGATAAATCTTTGGGCTTTTTACCGGGCACTGCCGATGAAAAGCTTAGATTTTTTAATATGCCATTTATTGATAAATTAGATGAATTGTTAGCCAAGGGGCGGCCTGAGAAACTTGAGCAAGAAAAGAGAATTAGTATGTTTCCTGTAAATTTTGCAAGAGGAATGAATTGGACTGATAAGTGCATTATTTTAGATGAAGCACAAAATTCAACTATGAAGGAAATTACTACTGTATTAACTAGAATGGGTAACGGTTCACGTTGCTTTATTCTTGCCGATCCTATGCAGACCGATCTCAAGCATGAGGACAAACAGCATGGTTTCGAAAAGATGTTTAATTTATTTAATGAAGATGAAGATTCAATTAATAAAGGAATTTATACCTTTACATTTGATGAAGAGGATATCATGCGCTCTGAATTGATTAAATTTTTAATCAAGAAATTAAAAGATATTAATTGAGTTTTTCAGCAGTAAGGTGAAATCCCGAAGGGTTTCAACAATGCTTAATTAAGAATTTCTCATCTCCCCCTCTAAGATGCGTAACTTATCATGGAGCGTGTGGCAGCGTTTGTTTATGTTTATAGCCTTAAGGAGAGCGTCCTCGATCTCAAAACGGCTATAGTCGAAGTGCTTAAACTTGGTAATTATGTCTAAACTTAGAGAACCCAAGTCCTTAACTTCTTTTCTTAGACTTCGTATTGCTTCTAGTCTTTCTCGGCTGTTTTCCATCGTTCTGGCCTTTCATTTGTTCAGGCATAACTGCACGAATTTCGTCAACCAACTCTAATTCCATCGCTTCATCAGCGCTAATCCACCAATCTTTGCGATCCCAGTTTCTTTTGATTTTTTGCTTAGTGAGTTTGGACCTAGAAACAAATATGTCTAAAATCCGTCCCTCAATCCTTTTAACGAATTCTACCTCGTCCTCGATTTCATAAGTTTTACCCATCGCGCCAAAAGCTGCACGATGAATCATTATCCAAGCCTGTTTGCCAACCCATCTAATATCTCCAGCCATTAACAAAATGCCCGCCATAGATGCAGCCATACCTAACGTGCCCGTAGTGATCTTGTGTCCTTTATTCCTTAAATGTTGAATAAAGTCAAAAAGCTCGAATCCATCGATAATGCTGCCACCGGGAGAAGAAAAGATGATTTCAATATCGCATCCGGGGTGCATCCGCGACCACTGAGTAAGTTTTTCCATACATAATTGAACTGAAGAAGACCTAACGTCTCCAGAAAATCTATATAAAAAATTCTCTTTATCTTGAGCTTTCTTTCTCATGTCGTCTTCATAAGCTCTATTAGCCAAGATTTCTTCTTGCAAAGCTTCGGCCTCAAATTTGCGAGCTTCAGCTTCGGCTTTACGGGCTTCAGCGTGCTTCACTTTGAGATCGGCTTCGATTTCTTTTTTGGTTCTTGAATCTTCACTCATTTTTGGTTTTTCTCCATTTTTGATTTGTAAATAAAAATTTTGTTACCGTGTTGGCAAACTTATATATTTCTTTTTCTGATTTATCCCAAAAGAAGGCGTGTGCTAATTCGTGAACTATAGTGTTAAATTCTGATTTGCTAGTAAGATTTGGATTAATGTGGATTTTAGGGTTTTTCCCATTAGGAGCAGTGCAAATCCCATCAGCTTTGCCGAAATGGCGCTTGTCAGGCTTTCTGAAAATGACCTCGTATTCTATACCTTCGGAGTTTGTAAAGAAAAAGGGCTCTTGAGGTCTTTTCATACTATATATTACAGTTAATTTTAGACAGTCGGTTCATTTTTTTTGGTTAAAAAACTATTAAATGTTGTTTTTAAAGAACTTACCCCATATAATTAATGGATATGAAGATGTATTGTTATCAATGTGGATACGGAATGACCTATAATGGCGCTCCGCCTAATTTTTGTATGCAATGTGGTGCTAAAACTGGAGATGTGCGTGCCCAAGCTCAAGATTCAGTTGAAGAAGTGGCTCAAGAAGAAGCTGAACAAGCAGAAGAGCAAGAATCTGTTACTGCGAGTCAAGAACCTGAAGAAACTTTGCCGACACTCGAAGGTCTAGAGGTAGACTTCGAGATACCTAAAAACTCTTTCACTTTTGGTGAAATAGCGGGAACTTCCGCTCCCTCTCAAGGAAATGATGATTATCAAACGCCAAAAGCAAAAAGAGAGTCTAAAAAACAATTTTTGGAAAATTTCAAAAAAGAAGCTGGCTCTCTTAGAGAGAAAGGAGACGGCAAATAAAACAGAAAGAGAGAACTTTTGAAGAATGTATCGAAGAAGTAAATCAAGAAATTATCAAGCGCAAAAATAAATGGAATTTAACAGCAATTCCTTGGATGGATTTCGATGATGTGTCTCAGATACTAAGGATACACATATACAAAAAGTGGCATCTTTACGACCAATCCAAGCCTTTAGCGCCTTGGCTCAACAGAATCATATCAAATCAAATAAAAAATTTAATTAGAAACAACTATGGTAATTATTGTAGACCTTGTTTAAAATGTGCAGCCGCAGAAGGCAACAATCTATGTGAGATTTACGGCAAGCAAGATTCAACATGTCCTTTATATCAAACTTGGGAAAGGACTAAAAAGCGGGCTCACGACTTAAAAATACCCTTACCTTTAGAAAATCACGCTCAAGAAGTTTTCAGTCAATCTAGCGACTCTTTTGATGTCGAGTCTAATATAATGAAACTCCATAAAAAGATGAAGGAGATTTTAAAGCCTATAGAATGGAAAGTATATCTAAGTCTTTATATAAACAATAAATCAGAACAAGAAGTGGCTGAAGAGCTAGGATACAAAACTTCAGAAAAAAACAGATCACCCGGATATAAACAAATTAAAAATATCAAAAAATCTATCATTGAAAAAGTTAAAAAGCATCTAGATAAGAATAACATTGATATAGTATGAGTTTACCGAATTTAAACGCGCAGCAGCAACAGGATATCTTGAGCGAGTGGAATAACCGGCCTGATAACCCGCCCTCTTTATTAGAGTTGATAAGAGTAGCGTATCCAGATAATCCAGAGCTAGATGGCCGAACAAAAGAGGGAAAGGCCGTAAAAGCGTTTTTAGCTACGAGGCAAATACGTGCCCGAGCCTCACACGAATACAAGCACAAAGGCGTTTTAAAGTTAGACGAAGAAAAAAAAGAGTTCATCGTTAATAACGCCGGTATGATGACGGCAGTAGAAATCGCTAGGATTCTATTCAAAGATGATAAGATATCCAATCTCTCTCAAGAGACTAGAACGGTTAATGACTTCATTTCGACGTTAAATATTGAATCAGCACAAAATGACAATAGCGTGCCTCAAGGCGAATACAAACCGCCCACAAACGCAGATAGAGCCATCACCAGAGTAAATAAGTATGTACTCCACGGAATAAATAAAAATAAAATTACAGCAAAACAAAAAAGAGATATAAACTCTCTTATTGGCTATCTTCATACTTATAGGTTTTTACATCAAATTAACAATTATGAAACTATTGAAGATCGAGAGTTATTTGAAAGCAGTTTTGTTCGCTATACTCACGATAAAGAAGATTTAACTCAAGAAGAAGTAGATCAATATATAGTGCTTTCTGTTGAGGTGGTTATCGCGGTTAACATCCAACGGCGCGTAGAGCACCTTCAACGGCTTTTAGACCAATCAGCAGATGACTCAGAAGGGCGACGGATAGCTATGTCGTTGGTAGAGTCAATCAATACTGCTCAAACTGAATATAATCAATCTGTAAATCGACAGCATAAGCTTCTTGGAGATTTAAAAGAAAAAAGAAGCGACAAGTTAAAATCGCAGCTTAAAAGCAACGCAAGTATTTTAAACTTAGTAGAGATGTGGAAAGAAGAAGAGTCCAGACAAAAAATGATTGCTATCGCAGAGCGGCGTAAAAAAATAGTATCAGAAGAGGTAGATAATTTGTCAAACATGGACGATATAAAGTGCAAAATTTTAGGATTGAGTAAAGACGAGGCTTTAGATGGGTAAGGTCATTTGCAAGATAGATAATGAAGAATTTGCTAGCGACAAAGAACTTCACAAGCACCTCCGCAAGCATAAAATGCGTATGGCCGAGTATTATCAAAAATACTATCCGCGCTTCGATAAACATACTGGCGATATAATAAAATTTAAAAATAAAGAACAATATTTAAATGCCGAATTCAATAACAGAACTAATCTTAGAATGTGGCTCAAAAATGTTGATATTGAGGAAGCCAAAGAGTTTTGCCGTGAGTTATTAACTAAAAGAATAAAAGAGAAGAAAATAGAATACGCGCCAACGCAAGTTGAATTAAGGTCTATTATGAGTCCTCCGATTCCTTACTATAATGAAATTTTTGGCGACTACTACTCTCTTTGTGAAGATTTAGGTTTAAAGATAAAATACTCTAATATTGACAATATCATATGCGCCTCAGAATATCTAAAACCAAAATATATGATCTACGTGGATACCCGCGAGCAGCGACCTTTAAAGTTTAAAAGACCTATAGAATTAAAAGCTTTAAAATATGGAGATTATGCTTTTTCTGATAGAGATGCGACTTGCAACTGCTACGTTGAGAGAAAGTCTTTAGTTGACCTCATTGGAACTATAAGCGGGGGCTATGATCGATTTTGTAAAGAAATTGAGCGCTCTATTGAGGAGGAAGCCAACTTGATTATTGTGGTAGAAGCTAAATTGATCGATGCCTTAAATTTTAATCATATTAGAAAAGCCCACGATAAATCAAGAGTATACAGTAAGATAAAAGCTACCCCGGATTTTATTTTTCACAGAATAAGAAAGTTAAATCAAGAATATCCTACGATTCAGTTCTTATTTGTAAACGGAAGGAAAGAATCTGCCCGCGTCATTGAGAAAATTTTTATGTCGGGATGCATTTATAAAAAAGCAGACTTACAATTAGCATATGATTCAAAAATTTTATAATGTGGTACGCTAACTCAGACAAGCAAACGCCCAACATCAACGAAGAGCTATTAAAGTTAGAGGGTGAGTTGCAAGATAAAGAAGCTAAAATTACTTTAGCTAAATTTCTGCGGCACAATATTGGATTTACCACCGAATTAATTTCTGGACTCAAGTTGGCCCCGTTCCAAGAGATTACATTAAGAGGTTTGATGACTAAAAACTTTAGTATGTGTGTATGGGGTCGTGGCTGCGGTAAAACTTTTATAGCGTCGGTATTCGCCTTCTTGCAATGTATATTTTATCCGGGCACTAAGATTTTAATTGCTGGTCCAACCTTTCGTACTGCTAGATTTATTTTTAACAATCTGGAAAAGATAGTTGCATCTAAAGGGGCGGAGTTCCTCCAGCAAGCGTTTTCTGCGAAGCCCTCTAAACGTAACGACCAGTTCGAGTGGCTAATAAATGGAGGCAGCATAACCGCAGTTCCACTATCCGGGGAAAAAATTCGTGGTTTCCGAGCAAACGTACTCTTACTGGACGAGTTTCTTCTTCTGCCTGAAGAAACCATTAAGACAGTGTTGATGCCGTTTTTGGTTGCACCTCAAGATATGACGGAACGTATTTCAATCAGAGAACAAGAAGACAAGCTCATCGAGCAGGGCTTAATGACTGAAGATGAGCGAATGGTTTTCGAAAACAATTCTAAGATGGTGGCCTTATCTTCCGCTAGCTATACATTCGAAAATCTTTACAAGACTTACAAAGAATGGACAGAAAAAATATATCACCCCGAGAAGGAGCAAACCTCTTCTTACTTCATCTCTCAAATGGGATACGAGTCTCTACCAAGCGAAATGATAGACACGACCATCATTGATGAAGCTAAAAGCGGAGGAGCTTCTCATTCATCATTTTTAAGAGAGTATTGCGCTATATTTACAGATGGTTCTGATTCTTATTTTAGCGCGAAAAAAATGCACGAATGCACGATACCTAACGGGCAATCTCCACACACTTTGATCAAAGGCGCTCCAAACGCAAAATACATTCTTGGTATTGACCCCTCATTTTCTAACAGTCCAAGCTCTGACTATTTCGCCATGTCCTTATTAGAGCTTGACGATGAAACCCAGCAAGGAACCTTGGTGCATAGTTATGCTGTCGCAGGAGGTGATTTAAAAGATCATATTAAATATCTCTATTATATGATAGCTAATTTTGACATTGAAATGATTGTTATTGATAATGCGGGATTTCAGTTCATTGATTCGTGCAATGAGAATAAGCTGTTTTTAGATTCTAAGATTAATTTAAAGTTCTTCGATTTCGACACTAACAAAGAAGGAGAAGATTATCGCAAGCAAGTAAAGCAAGCGAAAAGACAATACAATAAAAACAATAATACTATCGTATTTAAACAAGTATTTGGTTCTGATTGGTTAAGAAAAGCAAACGAGCATTTACAAGCCTGTATTGACCACAAAAAGATTTGGTTCGCTTCCAGCACGACAGCCAGCGAAAACGCTTTCAACTCTGTCTCTAGTCAGCACGTTAATATTAATTTAACAAACGCCGAAAACACATTAGACTTGATCGAAATCCAAGACGACCTAATTTACCAGACAAAGAAGCAATGCGCTCTGCTTGAGGTTAAGAGCACCGCAAGGGGCACGCAGACGTTTGACCTTCCCCTGCATTTAAAACGCTCCACAAGCGCAAATAGAGCCCGTAAAGACAATTATACGACTCTTATGTTAGCCAACTGGGCTTTAAAGTCCTATTATGACCTACAAGGCTTCAAGCCAGAAAATACTGATACTTTTACGCCCCGTCTAATTTAATAAATGTGTAATAAAATAGGGAAAAAGGAAAATGCCAGACAATAGAATCAGATTAAAACAAGTTTTTCTTCCAGAGCTTTCTGGATACATCTTGGCTGTTGCGCCAATTACAGGAGTTAGCGGTCCCGCTGGACCCGCCGGACCCATTGGGCCTACAGGCGCTACTGGAGCGGCTGGCAGCACCGGACCCGCTGGCCCTGCTGGAGCAAGCACTGCGTCAGGGTCTAATGGTCAATTTCAATACAACAGCAGCACTCAATTTGCCGGTGCAAGCGTATTAAATCATTCAAGCAACAAGATTGGCGTAGGTGTTAATTATGATACTCCCTCAGAGCTTTTCCATGTTTCTGGCGGCAACATTAAATCCGAAGAAAACGTTATTATCGGCAAAACAGGAGTTATAGTCTCTCAGGCCGGACAAGATTCTGCGTATATTTATGTTGATTCAAATGATGATTTAATTATCAAGAAATCTGATAAAACTCAACCTACTTTCGTCATAGACAATACGGGTAACGTCGGCATAAAAACAGGAGTACCCAGCTATGATCTTGACGTAAATGGAGGCTTGGGCGGTAGATTTACAAACACTGGCAACAACGCCAGCGCCAGAGTTGTTTACGAGGATAACGGTGCTTCTTTGAGATTGTATAAACAAGGGGGTATCGGAACTGCTAAATTTGCCGCAAGTGGAGATAGCTACGTAAAAGGCGGCGGCTTTGGCGTTAAGACTGACCCTGATACTTACGACTTTGAAGTAAGCGGAAGCGGTGAATTTTTAGGAATAAAAAACGCCTCCGTCTATGTTCCTTCTGCGGCTAGCTCCAAAGGCCACAAAGGCGAGATTGCGTGGGATAGCGACTACATCTACATCTGCACGGCTAATAATACGTGGAAACGGGTAGGAATTAGCTCTTGGTAAAATTATCTTCTTAGATTTGATTATTTTGGAATATTTTTCGTCTTTTTTACTTGCATCGTGTAATATAAGACGTAAATTAATCTAAAATGGACAATAAGAATAAATCTAAGCCTAAAACTCCCGCTAAGAAAACTCAAAGTAGAGCTAAAACCAAAAAAGAAGAGCCGGGAGCAACTCCATTGATGGCCACCAGCGCCGCAGTCTCCGCGAATTCAAGCGGGGCTACGAGAAGTAGGCGGAATGCCGCGTCATCTATTGTTAAAACGGATCGGTATAAGAATATCGAAGACGGGATGGTTCCATTTAGATATGGGGCTAATAGCGCAAGTAACAGTGATATTGATGTAAGAGATGCTGTTATTCTTTGTCAAAAGGCTTATTACAATTTTTCTATATTCAGAAACACAATCGACTTAATGGCCGAATTTTGTGTTAGCAACATTTACTTTAAGGGAGGCAGTAAAAAGTCTAGAGATTTCTTTAATGCTTTATTTAAGAAAATTAATTTAAGAAGCTTCCAAGATAAGTTCTTTAGAGAATATTTTAGATCAGGAAATGTATTTGTATTTAGATTTGACGGGAAACTTAAAAAGTCAGATATCAATAAATTAGCGCGGACATTTGGAGCTAATGCATCTTTAGAAGATATTGCTGCTGCTGATTCTACAATTCCTTTGAGATACATCATTTTAAATCCAGCGGATATTAAACTATCTGGTTCCCTGTCTTTTGTGCAAGGGGAGTATAAAAAATCTGTTAGCACTTATGAACTCGACAGGCTTAGAGACCCTAAAACTGAAGAGGAAAAAGAATTAGTATCGAACTTGCCAGACGACGCGAAAAAGGCGATCAATAACCCTAGAGCTTCGACAATTTTATTGCCTTTGGAAAAAGATAAGATCGTCGCGGTTTTTTACAAAAAGCAAGACTACGAGCCTTTCGCCGTTCCAATGGGCTATCCCGTTCTGGAAGATATCAACGCCAAATACGAAATGAAGAAAATCGACATGGCGATTGCTCGTACAATGCAGCAAGCCATTCTTCTCGTAACTATGGGCGCAGAACCAGAAAAGGGCGGAATCAACCAAAAGAATTTAGAAGCGATGCAAAATTTATTCGCTAATGAATCCGTGGGTAGGGTTTTAATTGCAGACTATACCACCAAGGCGGAATTCGTTGTTCCAAGTATCGGAGCACTTCTCGATCCCGCTAAATACACCATCTTAGACCAAGATATTCGTATTGGGTTAAATAATATCCTTATCGGAGAAAATGAGAAATTTGCTAACCAAAGCATAAAAGTAAAAGTATTCACAGAGAGGCTTAAACAAGCGAGAGAGACTTTCATCAATGACTTTTTGTATCCAGAAATTAAAAGAATTTCGAGGGCGCTGGGTTTTAAAAACTTCCCCACGGCCCATTTCGACAACATTGATTTAAGAGACAATCTTCAATACTCAAGAATTTATACCAGACTCGTAGAGCTTGGCATTTTGACTGCGGAAGAAGGCTTGCAAGCTATTGAACACGGAAGGCTACCCAGCCAAGAAGAAGCGTTGGAGTCCCAAGAAGAATTTAGGAGCTTAAAAGATAAAGGTCTTTACGAGCCTCTATTGGGAGGCCCATTCACACAGAAAAAGATGGCTGACAAACAGATCGCTCAACAAAAGAAAGCGGCTAAAGAAAATGGCAGACCTGAAGGCACAGGAACCCCGCAGCAATCTAAAAATGTTTCTCCAATAGGAGAAGGAGAACAATCCAAAGCTGTAGACCACTTTAGTTTAGAACATGTTAAGAATAATTTAATTTTAGCACAGAAACTACAAGGAGAAGTGGAAAAATATCTCAGAGAAAAGCATGATATAAAAAGGCTCAACAAAAAGCAGAAAAGCGTTGCTGAAGATATTAGCGAAGTGATCATTTGCAATGAACCTCCAGAAAACTGGAATGAGTCCGTTGCTAAATATACAGATATGCCCATTGACCATAACTCAGACAGAGTAAACGAGGTAATGGAACTATCTCATGAGCATGGAGTAAATGCTTATTTAGCCAGCATCTTGTTGGCTAGCAAAAAAGAAAAGGAATAATTTATGAGTGATGATAAAATAGATGATTTAGCTTCCTACAACAACATGGGCGCAGACGATTTTGACCTGTCTCTCCCAGAAATTCCCGTACCTGAAGCAGCACCACCTGAAAAAGTAATTGAAGATAAGTTCGATGGAGCTTTTAAATTTGCTTTCGTGGGCGCTGGTCAAGGCGGCTCTAGAATCGCGGAAACTTTTCATAAATTCGGATACGCAAGAGTATGCGCCATAAACACGGCACAGCAAGACCTTAATACTGTAGATATTGAGCATAAGCTTTGTATCGGCAGTGGAGGAGCGGGAAAAGATATGGACTTGGCTGCTAAACTTTTTTCCGAGAAGAAAGAAGATGCGTTTGATTTGATGCGCGAAGCCTTCGGAGACGAAATCGATAGAATTTTCGTTTGCGCTGGTGCGGGTGGTGGATCAGGCGCAGGAACAACTTGCTCGTTAATTGACAGCGCTCTTCAATATCAAGACATCGCTCAAATCGACGGACCCAAAAAGGTTGGCGTCGTTCTCGCTTTGCCCAAAGTCTCAGAAGGCAAAAAAGTAAACGCTAATGCTTTTCAGCTTTTGCATCGTGTTTTAGGTATGGTGCAAGAAGGAAAGGTATCTCCTTTAATTTTGATTGACAATGAAAAAATTAGCAAGCTCTATCCAAAGTTGCCAGTGGGGCCATTTTGGGAAACTGCCAACAAAAGTATCGTTGGCTTATTTCACCTGTTTAACATAACTGCGGCAAAAGACAGCAGTTATTCTTCTTTTGATCCAAATGACTATAGGCAAATTCTAAATTCAGGCTGCATCTTATATGGCGCGTCTCCTGTATCGGATTGGACAAAGCCTACAAGTATTTCTAAAACAGTTAGAGATAATTTAAAACAAAATCTTCTATGCGGAGGCTTTGATCTTGAGTCTGGTAGCTGCGCTGGCGTAGTCGTCGTAGGCGGAGTCAACGTTCTTAATCAAGTCCCTCAAGAAAATCTTGACAAAGCTTTTGAGCAATTCTCAAGAATCTTAAAACCGGGAAATACTGTACATCGCGGAATCTACAGTGGTAATAAAGACAATTTAATTGTATATACTGCCATTGGTGGATTAGGAATTCCTCACGACAAATTACAGGAATTGAAACGCAATGGAGACATTAATTAATTAAGTAATAAAAAGTTTTGAAATTTTTTATTTATCCGTTATACTTAAATAGGAGTTAATAAATTATGGCTACTAAAAATAATAATATCAAACCCGGTTGGAAAACTACGGAATTTTGGATTACGCTTTGCGTCACTTTGGCTTCTCTAGCTTGGGGGGCCGGGGTAGTCGATCCAGAGGGCGCTTCGGCTGCGGACAAAATCTTTGGATTTGTTTGCAGTGCAGCCGCAGCTTTGGGTTATACCGTATCTAGAGGCCTCGCCAAGAAAGGAGGTTGATGCTAAATGTGGATAGCTTTAGTTAAAGCTATTTTAGATTGGCTGACAGACCTTGTAAAACAAGATGTTAAGGCTGGCGATGCTGATGCAACACCCAAAAGTCTAAAAGACAAGTGGCGCAAACGTATAGAAGAACAGGAAAAGAAGGTTAAGAAAAATGAAAATGACTCTAATACTTCTGAGTAGTTTGTTACTCTTATCTGGCTGCGGTTCCACTCGGGTAGTGTTTGTAGATACTCAAGCAGACTTGGTCCGGATAGGGCCTGATGTTTCAGGGCGCGTATATGTACTGAAAAATGGAGAATGGGTATTGAGCAAGAAAAAAGTTAAACTTCCAGAAGGTTGGTACGCTGGGGGTATTCCAAGAGACTGAGCGTGTGGTAGTGTAAGTCTCGGCAAAGTGGAAAGGGGGGTCGAAAGACCCCTCTTTTTTTCGTTTTGGGTGTAATTATATATATGAATGCATTCAAGCGGTTTGCGGACTTTCTAGCTGATTCATTAATTAAGTACAAGCAAGCCTTTGTAGCGTTTATGGTTGCCGTTGTTATATTCTTCCCCCTGTATGTCGTAAAAGACCTCCAAATGCAGGGTCAAGAAGTCGATTCAATGAGGGAGCAGATCGACATCTTAGGAGAGGTGCAAAGGACAATTACTTTCCACGAAAACGAAATCGAATCTCAAAGAGAGCACATTAATAGGCAAAACCAGATAATTAACCAATTGATATTAGAACTTAGAAAACTAAGAGGAATGCCAATACCGGCGCAGCCAGAAGGCTCTCCTTCTCGATCCGAGGCATGAAATGAGAAAATTGGACAAGAATTCAAAGTGGTGGACAGGTTTAGAAGACGAATGGGCTTGTCAAGATAAAAACGGAGAATGGTGGTTATTTAAGAATAAAAAGGAAAAAAGGGAAAATAAAATGAGCAATTTACCGGCGAAAAATATTTTAGCTATGGGAGAAGGGGTTAAAAAACTCTTGATTTCTGTGACTGTCGCTATGTTGCTGGGAATGAGCTTAGGTTTAAATATTGTACAATACTTGAAAGTTAAAAGTTTAGAAAATGTTATTTTCCAAAAAACACATATCAAAGGCTCTTATTTGGTTGACAGCGATAAGCTTGCTTAACTCTGGATGTATAGCGTTTCACCCAGAATCGGCAGCCAAAGACGATCTAGGCTTTTATAGAAAGCATTATAGGTCTTGTGGGGTAGACGCCATCCGTGACGCAAAATCTAACTTCGGGGAAAGAGCTACTTATAAAAATATAAGCCAAGAAATTCAAAAGTCCGGTAATATTTCCAGATCATTACTTTCTTTATTCCATCACGATTCTTTCATGATTACTTGGCCTTGCGAAATAAAAAAATATTTAAATAACCACGGATATACAATAGAAAAAATAGACGATTTTAATTCCTTAAAAAAGGGCGATGTAGCCATAGTTTTAGTCAAAGGAGCCTCATTAAGCCAAGATTGGCACTGGATGTGCTATCCTAACGACAAGAATATTAAAACTCACTTTGGCGAAAAAACTGAGATTATTCAGGTTTATCTCCTAAAAAAAATACAAAAAACCTTTTGACATTCCTAAAGTTCATGGTATAATGCTTTTGTACTATGAGTAATAAAGCAAAACTAGTAACAATGGCAGCGGCTGTCGCTGTCGTCCTCGGTACGGGATGTTCCGCTACCACTACAGTTGGACCTTCGGCTAATCCACCGTGGGTTGACGCATCCGTAAACAAGGACGGGGTAAATGTTACCCTGCCCTTTGTGAAGGCTGGCGTTGCCCCGGTTAAGGAAGACTAGTCAAATAGTTCTAACACACGCAACCCGCGTCGATTTCGGCGCGGGCTTTTTTTATTATTTTTTATATATTTCTCTTGTGGAAGTGTATATAATAATGGATGTCTACACATAATGATTCTGATAGCTTTGTGAACACAGAGAATATTGATGCTGATGATGATATGGGAGAACAAAAATCTTCGCTAATTGAGTCTCAGGATCAAGCGGTAGAATTCTCTTCAAAGCTAATTAAGGCTTTTGACACCAAAATGAGAGAGCATAATGCTGCCAATAAAAATTCCAAAGTCAGCCTAGCTCAATTAAAGCAAGTTTATTGCAGTGCGGTAAACTCCTTCGATCCAACAAAGCATCCAGAAAATAAAAATCATTTAGGTTTTGCCAGAATTAATATGTTTTTAAATATCACAATCGGCAAAATACCTCACTTAGACATCGAATCAGGAAATTATTTATCATTATCTAACATTGACATTATTCATGGCGCAGTACCCGATCTTGAGTGTTGGAACACTGCAAAAGAAGACATCCAAAAGTTTAATGTAGATTATAACTTTAATTGTATAGACGAGTTATATAATATTAAAGAACCAGAACCATTACAGTTTCATTGGGATTAACGAAAAGGAAAAATTATGGCAAATTTAAGAGATTTAAGATTAAATGTTGCAGCGCGAAGTGGCGCTGGTGCAGTAATTGCTGCGCCGGGTGCGAGTAAGCAAATTGTCATTGTCGATATTTTGGCGAGTGCGGCAACCACATTTAAGCAAACAAACGGAAGTGGAGATGTAGTAGCTTACATTCCGGCTGGAAGCTCTAATATGAGATCGGGCATTCCTATCGGTGTAAATGTAGCCCTGCATAGCACGGCAGGAGACGTAACAGTTACTTATTACGTAGAAGATTTATCAGCAGTATAAGATGAAAAATTTTAAGTTTACAACCACTTTCAGTTCGATAATCAAATCGGTAATTCCTGAAGAGAAAGATAAATATCTCGCTATTGCGAGCCTTGCTGACATTGGAGCTTATATTCCTGATGTTGATGCGGATAAAAATATCGACCTTCTTCCCGTGGCTTTCAACGCCTTTGTAGCTAATAGAGTCAATAAAAATGGCGATGTAGTAGACACCCAAACAGCCATTGAAATAGCTAAATCTTTTGCGAACAAACCGATTAATATTGAGCACAATAGAACCCGCGTGATAGGAGTTGTCTTAACTGCTGGTTATAGTGAATTCGGCACAGACAAGCCGCTTTCAGAAGAGGATATTATAAATACAGACACTCCTTTTAACGTCACTTTAGGCGGCGTTGTTTGGAAGGTGGTAAATTCTGATGTCGCTGACAGGCTAGAGGATTCTAGCGACCCGACTAGCGATAACTATTTAGGCATTTCCGCTAGCTGGGAATTAGGCTTTAGTGACTATGACTTAGCTTTAACTGTCGGAGATGAAAAAAATTTAGAAAATGCTGAAATTATTGACGATGATGATCAAATCGACGAATTAAAGTCTAATTTACGATCATTAGGAGGCGAAGGAGTTACCGACGATGGACACAATGTTTATAGAAAAGTCATCGGTAATGTAGTTCCCCTCGGAATAGGTTTAACAGAGACGCCAGCCGCAGATGTAATCGGCGTATTGGTAAAATCTGACACAGAAGAAATTAAATTAGTAAAAAACGTTAAAAGCGCCGATGATAAAGACGCAAAAGAAATTTCCGAAAAAACTCAAAACGAGTTAAAAACCAACCTAAACAAACAAAATAATATTTCACATTCTAAAGAAAATAATGTAAAAGAAAACAAGGATACTAGTATTATGAAGATCGAGAAACTTAGTGATATTACTAATGAGTCTCTCAAAGAAATTGAGGCTTCGCAAATTAGTGACTTCATCGAGGATGAGCTAAAGAAGGCAAGTGAACAATACTTGGAAGAAAAAGCCAAGGTTGATACAGCCCTTCAAGCCGCCGAGGAGAAGTCCGAAGCTTTAGTTAAGGATCAGGAACAGCTTAAGAGTGATCTTGCTTCCGTATCGGAAGAGTTAGACTCTTTAAAGGCTGAGAAGATCGAGAGAGAAAAACAACAACTTTTTAGTCAACGCATGGCTACTCTTGATGAGAAGTATGCTCTGACTGACGAAGATCGAGAAGTTATTGCTTCCGACATCAAGGAACTTGATGAAGAGGCTTATTCTGCTTGGGAAAGCAAAATGGGCGTACTTCTCAGTTCTAAAGAAAAACAGGAAGAGGTCGTTGCTTCTTTAGAAGAAGGACAAGCATTAAATCCTGAAAAGGAATTAGAAAAGATGCTGTCCAAGGCCATGAAAATGGGATTACCTCTAAAGGCCGTCGAGGCTTTGGTTAATAAGCTCTGGAGTTCGTCAAATGCTACGCAGGAGACTGCGGAAGCATCCGACGAGGCGAAAGAGACAGAGACCGAAGAAGCTAGCGCCGAAAAAACCGAGACTGAAAAGCCTCAAGCCGAAGAGACCAAGGCTGAAGAGCCTGTTGACACGGCAGAAGATGTTGTAGACGAAGCTATTGAAGCTGCTGAAGAGACTACGGAATCCGTTCCAGTAACCTCCGAGGCTTCTGAGCCCACCGTTTATGAAAAATACAAAAATGCCTTCTCGATGGAAGGATTTGAAATTAAATTGTAAAAATTAACAAATTAGGAGAATATAAATTATGGCAACTACATTAAGACCATTTAGAGATTATGACGAGCACGATGTTATTAATCTGTTCAGCTTGAGCGGAGACGTAACCAATGGTGTTACTAAAGGTCATATGGTTAAGCTCCAAGCTGGCTGGTCCAATACTGCCGAACTTGATCGCCTTGGCGCGGTGGGTTCATCCTATGCCAACACCGTATCTGAAAGATATGGCGTAGCGGCGAAGGTAGCGGTAGCGGGTTCTGGTGATTCAGTTCTTGGAATGATGCTCTATGACGTAAAAGAAACCGACGAGAACGGAGAGAAGTTTATCTTCAATCCTCGCAAGGCTGCTGAAAACGATGTCGTTCTTAGCGGACAAGCTGTTCCCGTTATGACAAGAGGTATTGTTCTTTATAGCGGTACGCAGTTAGCGGCGGATAATCCGACGTTAGGCGCTACCCTGTACTCGGATAACAACGGCGAATTGACGACCACCGATGGTGGCGGTTCGGCGGTTGGCATCGCTTTGGGTGCGGAGGACGATAATAACCACGTATTGGTGAGGATCAACCTCTAAACATTTAAAATAGGAGATTATAAAGATGAGATTAAATTTAAAAAATACTCCAGAGCAAGTTGAGCTTATCAAAGCGATGGGATCGAAAGATTACACCGTGGCGAGAGAAGCGGCAGAAGCTTTTGCTGCATTTCTCGGGCCGGTAGTCCAACAAGTTCTTTCTCAAGCCGGAACAGCCAGTGCAATTTACACTGATGCTCCGTATGATGAAGATGATGCACCCAGCTATCCGTTGGATTTGTATTATAATGATTACGATAATATGGTCTCGGTTGTTTCGCAATCTATCGCCGGTGGTCTTCCGACTTCCCACGTAGAAGGCATGAAGGAACTGAAGATTTCGACGTATCGCCTTGACAGCGCCGTAAGCCTGTTGAGACGTTATGCCCGTCGTGGTCGCTTGGATGTTGTCAGCAAAGCTACTGAAAGAATGGCGCAAGAGATTCTTGTTAAGCAAGAGCGTAATGCTTGGGCCGTTGTTCTTAAGGCTCTTGGTGAAGGCAGTCACGGTGGTAATAAGCATGTTATTGCTGCTACCACGGAGAGTGTATTCCAGCTTGACGACTTGAATCGTTTGATGACCCGCATGCGTAGACTCAATGAGTCCTTCGCTAACGGCTCGCCTGATAGCGCATACAGCAACGGTGTAACTGACCTGTACCTCTCTCCCGAGATGATGCAGCAAGTTCGCGGTTTCGCTTATCAGCCGATGAACACCCGTGCCGGTTCAACAGGTAGCGGTTCTGATACATCTACTTCCATTGCCCTTCCGGACAATGTACGTGATGGCATCTTCCGCGCTGCTGGTACGCAAGAGTTGTACGGTATCAACCTCGTTGAGATGAACGAGTTTGGCACTGGCAAGAAGTACAACAAGCTGTTCGACGAATTCGATTCCGGCAACATCGCGCCTGATGGCTCTGGTGGTGCTCACGCATTCGTAGAAGCCTCTGACGAAATCCTCGTTGGTGTTGATAACAGCAAGGGCGCGTTCATCCGTCCTGTTGCACAGCAGCATGAGAGCAATGGTAGCTTTACCGCTCTCGCTGACGATCAGTGGAGTGTCCGCTCTGAGAAGCTCGGTTTTTACGGGTTCCTCGAAGAAGGCCGCGTCTGCATCGATAGCCGTGCTGTTGTTGGTATCGCTGTCTAAGCTAATACTAAAACAATTCAATCCGGGCTTCGGCCCGGATTTTTTTTATTAAAAATTTGTTTTTTTTTGTTCCTATTTGAGTTATAATAGTGTAACCAGTTTTGGAGATTAATATTATGCCAAGAAAAAAAGCCTCAAAGAATAAGCCTAATAAAACGGCCAAAGCCAGTAAGAAACTGGATGATTTACAACAAACTCACGGTAAAAGTGAGTACCAAGCAAGAACCCTCGATCAAGTTTGGGGTGATGACGGCTTGTGGAAATATAACACCTTACAAGAAGAAGACTACGAAAGTCAAATTAAAGAAATGACAAGATCAGACCTTTATGCTCATGCTTCTAAAATTGGAATTATTCCCACTGAAAACTTAGATCAACTTAGAAATAGGTTATTTAAGGAATTTCGCCGCCACGTTTCGAACTACCGTGTTCCGGCTGATGAAAAAGAGCCACCCAAGGTTTCTTCCGAAATTAGGAAGATTTTAGACGAGGGTAAATAATATATAAAAATTCCAGACTGTAGTGTAATATTGTATATATTATGGCTACAAATTATGATCTGAATATAACGCAAGGCTCTAAGTATGAAGTAAGACTTGTCGCTAAAGACGAGAACGGAGTCGCAATTAATTTGTCTGGCTATTCAGTAAGCGGCCTTGTTAAACATCAATATTCTGACACCACCTCTATTTTGGATTTAAAGCCAAGTGGAGTTTCTGGTTATTTTGCTAGCGGTTATGTTGACATTAAATTAAATGGCGCTGATACCGTAGGCTTACCAATTACCCAAGGCGTTTACGATATTGAAATATATTCAGGTGCATATGTAGAAAAACTTATCTACGGGTACGCTAATATTTTACCCGAAGTAACGAGATAATAAAATGGCATCGGTAGACGTTATAGTAGCTGGTTCTGCTTCCGGACAAGCTCCAATAGTCGGAGGCTCGTCAGCAACAGCAGCAACAGCAGGGATTCAAGGGCCTGTAGGTCCAATTGGACCCGCTGGACCACTTGGCCCAAGCGGCGCTACTGGCGTTATCGGACCTACTGGACCAAGCGGTGCTACGGGCATTGCTATAGCTCAAGAGATTGATGTCAGTGTTAGCAATCCGGGGGCGGGGAATAGATTTTATCTGGATGGAGCTTTAACTCCTCAAATAAATTTATATAAAGGGTTTACATATAATTTCTTACAGACCGGAGGAACTAACTCTGGTCATCCTTTTTTTATCTCTACAACTTCTGGAGGTATACACGAAGGCGGCTCACCATATACTAACGGCTGGACAACATATGGTGTTGCAGGAAATCCAAACGCTTATAGTCAATTCGAAGTTAGTCATTCGGCTCCAAGCACGCTTTATTACTATTGTAAAAATCATGCGGGCATGGGCGCTACAGGCGTTCTTAACCTAAAGTTAATTGGAGACGCTACTTATGTCGGTCCTACTGGTCCTTCAGGTTCACGCGGATTTGCTGGCGGCAATACTCACATTTACAAATTTAATAATTCTACCACCGATGCCGATCCCGGAGACGGAAGAGTTGCTTTTAATCATGCTACAATTGATTTGGTTAGCTCGTTGTATATCGATAATGTTGACGTTGATACATCGACGATGGTTAACTGGTTAAACAAGCTTGACGATAATACCGGAAGTGATCCTCGGGGCCACCTAACCATTTTTAAAGAAGACAATGCTAGTGCATATGTGACATTCGAGATTACCGGAGATAACGATCTTGATTCTTCATATAGAAAGGTTTTAGTACGTTATAATTCTGGCCCAGCGTTAAGTTTTTCAAGCGGCGACAGAGTAGCAGTTTCATTTACCGAGGCAGGACACGCTGGCCCTACTGGTCCCGCTGGTCCTACTGGTCCTGCTGGTAGCGCTGGGCCTACTGG
>TARA_R100000808_G_scaffold12956_1_pt1 | contig 23234 bp, 9 predicted proteins | sample TARA_R100000808 | Tara Oceans TARA_R100000808 (sample SAMEA2622852) | marine metagenome | biome: marine biome (ENVO:00000447); feature: marine epipelagic mixed layer (ENVO:xxxxxxxxx); material: "saline water (ENVO:00002010), including plankton (ENVO:xxxxxxxx)" | depth 140 m | reverse complement strand
TAGAGCACCAGTATTGGGATTATCAGACGCAAATGCGACTACTGGTTATAGTGCAATAGATTTTCCAAATAGTAATGATACGACTAATGAACATGTATTAGCAATACCTCCAAGTGCTTCTGGAGATAGTATGCTTCATCCCCATTGGATTGTTACAGGTCTTACAGCAGGGACGGCTTATGAATGGTGGATTGGAGCTAAGACAAGTTTGGGTACAGGGGGTGTATTAAGATGGGGTGGTACTGCAACTAATCTATATCCTCCTTTCATTATGAAAGCAACAGCATTACCAACAGCAGTAACTGATTATGCAGTATATGGATAAATGAATAATAACTGTTGTATATATATAAACAGAGTTACTATATTTAAATGATATATTTTATCTAATTATAAGGGATTTAAATGGCTCAATTAACTACAAGATTTTCAGGAAGAAATCCACTAGCTACTCTCAGTCCTAGCCGTCCTGCTTCTGTTAGAAGAAGAGATAGACAACAAAGTTTAGGAAAGTTAGGTGCTGATGTTGTAAAAGGTGCATATAAATCTTTGGATACTATTGATAAATTGCATGAGGCAAAATTAGCCAAATCAGGTTTATTAAGTGAAAGTAAATGGACTTCAACATATGTAAAAGATATGGTGGGAGGTGTTCCTCAATATGGTAACGTAGATATGTTTACAAGAGCTCCTGGTGCCGAAGGTGGTATTTTAAATCCTGTTCGTTTTGTAAAAGATTCTACAAGAAGTTCGTTAGATAGAATAGCTGTCAATACTGACCTTTTTGATACTACAAATGCTGCAACGGGAGAATTATGGACAGCTACTGATGTTGCTGAAAAGCTATACGGTCAAGGATATACAAATGCTGATGTAATAAAGGTAATGCAGAATACTAAAGGAATAGAGATAATTCCTCATGATATGCCTGGAATACAAGCAGGAGGTGCAGTAACAGGTGTTACGCTTCAGCCAAATGTTATTGTAGATGAAAGTTTAACGTATGCAGAATGGACAAAAAAACAAGAGGCTTTAAATAGTGTTGGAACTGTTGATAAGTTTAAGGTTCTTAATAAGCTTAGTTTTAAAGGTAGTGAATTTGCTAAAGATTTAGATTTATTAAAAGATGCTGCTTTGTCAGGAGTATCTGAATTTGGAGCAGATGTAGTAGAGTTAGGGAAAGCTGTTGCTTCTTCTGGAAGAAAACTTGGAGAAGATATCGTAGAAGAAGTATCTGAGCACGTTCCTGAAGCTGTTGAAAAAAGCTTACAGTTTATAGAATCAGCTACTGGAAAAACTGCAGAAGCAGCTGGGAAAGTTGCTGGAGCAACAGCTGATGTTGCAAAGGCTGGATTAAAAATAGGAGGAAAGATTCTTGGGACTGCTGCTACAGTAGGAAGTGTAGTTTCGGGAATCAAGAGAGGTGCTTCAGGACTAAAGAAAACAGGTGAATCAATTAAAGACGTAGATTTAGCAGGGATATGGATAAATAGTGAAGAAGCAGTTCAAGGAGCTATAGACGTGGCTAGTCCATTTCTTTTAAAATCTGGACCGATTGGATGGGTTGTTGTAGGAGCAAGTATGGCAGAAGATTTACTTATCGACCCTTGGATGGACCCTTTAATGGAAAAAGCTCTTGACCCTGTGTCTGATTGGCTTAAAGATACTTTTGGAAAAGGGGGAGGTCAAACTGTTGCAGCTAAAGAGATGCTCTTTTATAATATATAATGGAGAAGGTTAGAAACATTACAAGGCTTCAAAAGAAATATATGTCTGAATATATTAAAAAGTCTGAAGATGACCTTTTTTTAAAGCCTATAAATTGTGAAATTTCAGAATGGGATGATTTAGGCTGGATAGAATATCGTAAGTATGATAATGTATTATGGATATATACAGCATATGCTATTCCAGGGAAGCATAAAGAAGTGCTTAAAGTATGGAATAATTTAAAAGAATTAGCTAAAAATAATGGATGCGATAGAATACAATTTGCCACTAGTCGTAATCCTAAAGCTTTTAATAAATTAATAGGAGCTAAGGTAAAAGACTCCGAAGATAATGAATACAAAATGGAGGTTTTGTTATGAAGATATATAATGAAGTAATAATTGATATGAATCCTGAATCTTCTTCTTATGGAGACACTTTATCTGAAGATAGTTTTGAACATAAAGGAGATATAGATTTATGTAGGCAGTCTGCTAAATTTAATCAGCATACAGGGCAATGGGGTTGGTGGACTTCTCCAGGTAGTAATATACACAAAGTTCGAAAGAACATATCAGGTCATGGACATTATGCTCCATTACATTATGGTGCAACTCATCCTGTAGAACGTGTTGCTGGACAGCGAATAGGAACCGTTAGTAAGTCTGATGTTTCATTGGGAGCAGCTAAGGATAGATTTGAGAATTTAAAATCTCTTCCGAATTTTGAGACGGCTTATTATAATCCTGCTAGAACTGAAGCTTTGCTAGACCCTGTTAGGGATATGGGTCAAGTTATAGGAGGGGACCAAGACCCGAATGACCCAGAACTTGCTGCGTTTACAGAATTTCAAGGTAATTTAGACCCTAATATATTTCCGACTGCTGGTGCAGTTGCTGGTTATGATAGATTGCTACCTACTGAAGGTGATTTGGCTCGTAATTTAGAGTTATTAGAGGAAGAAAGAACTGCAGCCGAAGTTGAATTTCAAGACCAGATGTCAATGCTTAAAGAGCAAAAGGCTGATGCTAGAACAGCTTTTACTGCAGGTACCGATGAATTAGCTACCCAAAGAAGGCGTGTTGCATTGGGGGCTGAAGAAGAGTTTGAACAGGCTGAAATACAACATGGAGCTACTGGAATGGCTCAGTCAGCAGCTGCAGAAGAAGGATATAAGATGGAAGGTTCTGGAATGACAATGCAAGATTTGAAAAGTCAAGAAAATATTCTAAGAAAAGGCCATGCTGGTGAGATTAAAAAAACTGAAAGTAAAGAACTTGCTGAAGAAGATAAATGGAGAGATGCACAGAGAACTTATCATTTGGGAGTCGAACAATTATATAAGCAAGCTACTACTGCATTAGATGAATCTATGATTGTTATGAATGACGTTTTAAATGCATGGAAAGACCCAGGAGCAACGCTTGACTGGAAGAATCTTGGAGATACAGGATGGGGTACTACACAATACTTTGGTGATACTACTAGAGGTGATATTGCAGGACATGTTGCTACCTTTAAAGACCGTCATAAAACAGCTGAGACATTTGCCGAGAAAATGGAAAAAGACGCTGGAGCAGCGGCAAGTACATTTGCACCAGAGGTATAATTATGTTTGAAAAGCTAAATAGATATGCTTTAATAGGTCCATATGCTAATAATAAGTTGGAAACTGAAATCTCAGATGTATTAGATTTTATAGAAGGTATAGCTTCAATTGGTAATAGTATGGCTAATAGCAAACTTCAATTTGAACAGGCCGAAGCAACAAGAGAGCATAAAGAGAAATTGTATGAAAGAGAGCTTTTAGTTAGAGAAAATCAGCAGACTATAAAAGAGAATATAGATAGTTTCGAAGCTTTAAATAAGAGCTTAGAAACTGATATAGAGAATAGAGTAAAAGAGGGGTTTGGTTATGGAGTTACTTTAGCTAATTATGCTAAGCTAAAAGGCGAAGATATGACTGAAGATGGATGGAATATGCTAGAACAGCATAAAGAAAATATAGGTAGCAATTTAAAGTTTAGCTTAGATACATTTGATAGTACCTCCAATGCAATTGTTGCTAATAAGAATAAATACGATGTGCAGAATATTTTATTAAATAACTTAGATGGCATGATAGAAGACCTTCATAAGGCTGAACAATTCAGAAGATATCTGGGGACTGAGATGATGAAAGAAGGCATTTATGATATAGCTGATGTTCAGAAGCTAGTTCAAGATATAGAGTCTGGTATGTTTGAGGATAAAGATGGTGATGGAATGCCTGATTTTATGAATGACCCAAACAATCCTTACGCTCCAAGATTAGGAGGTTTTGTTGGTGAAGAAGATATTATAGACAAGACCTTCTTTGCGGATAAACCTTGGACTAAAGAGTATCTTATGGACCCTAGTTTTATACATGGTAGAGGTCCTGGTGATGAAGGTCCATCTGAAATTCAAAAGAAAGAACTTGCACTTAAAAAATCTTTAAGAGCTGCTACAGAAGAAGAATGGATGCGAGCTAAAGGCTTTACATCTTGGGAAGATATTTCTACTAAAATGACTATGGGACAAAATGTAATTTCTAATGCTGATAAGTTAATGGGAGATTGGGGAGAAAAAGGAAATACAGAATTGCAAGAGGCAATGGGTATTCCTCAAGGTGGAGACGCATTTGTAAGAACTTTTACAGCTGATGAATCTAAAATTCCAAGTTCAGTACAGAGTCATAAAATTGTAGAGTCTAATAGGGCTTTAAAGGGATTCAATCTTTTCAGTAAAGGTGGTGATGAGTTTCTTGCAGTTGATGCTGAAGGCAACTCAGTTATAGGTAAAAGAGCAGATGCTTTGCCTGAAAGTAAGGTTAATTTTAAAAGGATTGGAAATTTAGTTGAGAAATATGCGGCTGAAAAAGACCCTATAAAAAGAGACCATATAGGCGTAGCACTGACAAGAGTTGTATATGAAGAATTAATGCCTGATGCGAATACTAGTAGCGATAGGATAGATAAGGAATTTGGAATAGATTTAAAATCTTTAGAAGACCTGGGTATTGATTTGCAGTCATGGGCTACAGGCTATACGAATCCTTTTGCAGGTGTAGGATATCCTTCTGTTAATACCGAGGAATGGGACTCTAATCCTAAAAATATGTTTCGTTCTGTATTTGTAAGAATGGCTCAAGTTCATAGCGGTCTTATTGTTGGGATAGGAAATGAAATGGACGCATCTAATAAATATTATGATATGGCAAATCAATTCACTTTTGACATTGGAGCACAAGCTCCAGGCAATATAAATGTTCAAGGGGTAAATGCAGCTCTTGATACATTAGACCTTCGTGTTCCGAAGATGAATAAGGATGATGACATACTTAATATAATAGGTGGTATGAATAAGTAAATAGTAGTAAAGGGCGTAAATGGGATTTTATTATGAAAATGGTCAACTCATCGAAGATGAGGAGGCTAAGAAGTTACGAGAACAACAGGAAAAAGAAGCATTATTACAAAAGGCTAAAGATTTAGAAGAGCAAAGAATTCTAGACCAGCAAGTAGAAGAAGAAGATACGGCTAGAAGGCAAGAGCTTCAAAATGAGATAGATAATAATAGGGTTATTCCAGACCCTGATGCTGAACCTGAGACAGAAGAATCTGGTTTAATTACTAGAGAAAAAATAATTGAATATGGAAAACAAGTAGCATTTCAAAATGGCTGGTCTGAAGCAGCTGTTAATGCTATGCCTGACCAAGAATTTTACAATCAAATAGTTGAACAATATCCAGTTCTAAAAGAAGAAGAATGGACTGGAGAGCCTGAATTTGCTGATATAATGCAGTTAAATTATGTTTTTCAATCACAACAATATCTTTATAATATGCCTGCATACGTTGCAAATGCATTTCGATTTAAAGACGAAGCAGAGAATTTAGATAGACAGGGTATATCTCCCGTATTAAAAGATTATATTTTCGAACAATCATTTAGAAGTCAGTATATTGCTGATAATCCTGAAGCGACTGATGAAGAAGTTGAGTCGCAATTACAAAGAATAAAACATAATGAAAAACAACTTCAAAGTTATGCAGTTAATTTATTAGAAGAAGGAAACAAGGCAACTGAAAAAGCGTTTAAGGAAAATCCTAGATTGCAAGCTACTGCAGAATGGTTGCATGACCAAAAGCTTAGAAATTTTGAGAGTCATCATTTAATAAATTTATTTGTGCAAGCATTACCATCTTTAACTACATCTTATGCTTCTGGTAAGTTGGGAGCTGCTGTTGCTACTCCTCTTGCAGCTATGGTTCCAGACCCTAGAGGTAAAGGTGTTGTTATGCTAGGAGGCTATCTTGTTGGAGCTACAATGGCTGGGCATATTATGGAGGGTGGTAGTTATTTAGGGATGGCTTATGACGAGCTTGTTCAAGATAAGGAAGTTACTTGGGACCATGCTGAAGAACTAATAAGACATAGATACAAATTATATCAGGAAGCTCCTGAAGAATTAAAGAAAGAATTTTTTAGTGACCCTCAAAAAATTAACATGTTTAATTATGATTCTAAGAATGACCCAGAAGGTCAAATGGCAGCCATATCTAGCATTTCTCATAAGAAAGAAGATGGCAGTGAAGGTCCTGGTATATACGATGGTAATCTTCCTTTACACGAAAGGATAATGGATTATGATGAGTATAGAGCTTTTCAATTATATAATTATTTTACTTTAGTTCCAAATGCTGATGGTACTGTAAATAAAGATTACTTAATACAAGAAGGATTACCTCCAATGCAAGCTGTAGATGTAGCTGAAGCTTCTGCTATGGCTTATGCTACGTTTTCTGGGTTTGTAGAGTCAGGTGGAGATTTGCTTTTAATGGGTATGGGAGATGCGGCTTTTAAAAGTTTGAAATCTAGCATATCAGATAAAATGGGACTTGGCATATTTTCGAGAGTAAGTGATAGGCTCTCTGAAGTAAGTAAGAGCGTTCCCAAAGGTTCTAACGCTTTTACTCGTGGTTTGTATTCATCTCCAGAAGTTATGTATAGAACGATAGGGGTAAATCTTACAGAAGCTTTAGAAGAAGAAATTCAATATACAATGGAAGTAGGTACAACAGTATATGGTCCAGGCTTTATTGGTGGAGACCCTGGTTGGAAATTTAAAGCAAAGCTTTCTGAAGAATGGGATTATAAAGAGGCTACAGAATCTGCTGCTGGTGGATTTATGGCTGGTACTCCTTTTGGAATAACAGACTTGTATGGTCAAGTCAGGAGAAGTACAGATAGAAACATCAATAAACAATATACGCAAGCAGGTGATACTTATGAGGGTACGTATTTTTATGCTCCTCAAACACGAAATGAAAATAATAAATTTTATATGGAAGTTTCTCATAGTGAAAGCGAAGATGTAGTTTTACTTGAAGATGGAACTGAATATAGAGGGGCTATAGTAAAGAAAAAGAAAGGAGATGAAGTTACTAGAATTAATGTTGGTGGTGAAATAGTAGTTATAGACAATAAAGATATAAAAGATATACGTAGCGATATGAATGTTGACCGTAGTGCTATAACGAATACTTCGATTACGGATGAAGATGGAAATCCTGTTCAAGTTGAGTTTGATACTTGGGCAGAGGCTTATGATGCAGCTAAGATAATAGCTAAGGAATATCATAATAATTGGAAGAAAGAGGACGCTTGGCAACATAAGAATGTTGTAGATGGAGAGGCTAAATTAGAATTAAATAAAGATACTGGCAAGTATGAAGTAAATATTTATGATTCAAAAGGAAGATTAGAAACTAGAGAGTCAGTACATTCTAAAAAAGAAACAGGTGCTAATAGAGTGTTGCAGATTAATGAGAGAATATCAGAAATAACTGAGAATTTTAAAGAGTTTGGTGGAGAAAGCGTTTTAAAGGACGACCCTGTTATTGTTAAGTATCAAGAAGAAGTTAATAGGCAGATAGTAGAGTCTGGAATTTATGACGTTCCTGAACTCGTCAATCATTCAACTATAGCTATTAAAAAGTTTATGGGAAGAAGGATTGTCGGTGTAACTAGAAAAGTTCAGAACGATGTAATGGATACATACTTTCCTGATATGGATACAGATGGTGGCGACACTATTCTTAATATTGTAGAAGAGTTAGTTGATAATAATCTTTGGAATTTCCAAGCTATTGGAGAGCAAGAATTTAGAGATACTTTTGATATGTATTTTACTCCAGATGGAGAGCAGACTAGCGAAGAACATCTTAATAGAATGGATGAAATATTTTCACCACCTCAAGACCCTGATGATACTCAAGTGGCTCCAGACGATACTCAGGTAGTCCCAGATGATACTAAAATAACTCCAGACGATACTAAAATAACTCCAGATGATAAGATTGTTCCTCCTGATACTAAAGATGATACAAAGATAGATATCGATAAGATACCTGGTCCTGAAGTAGAAGAAAAATCTATTGATGCTATGGATGAAACTGAGCTAGAGACTTATATTGCAAAACAAGAAAAGATTATTAGCGAAGCTAAAGATAAAAAGTCAGCACCAGCTATTATGGCTCAAGTTGCATTAGATACAGCTAGTAAAAGATTGTCTGTTATTAAAGAAAAGAAAGAGGACGTAGTCACTGAATTATCTCCTATAGAAGTTTTAGATAAGCAAATTACAGATACAGAAGAAGATATTAAGTATCTTGAAGACCTTATAAAAGAAGATAAAGGTAGAGTCCCTTTAATGCTGCTTTCTCCAGAAAGAAGAGCACGTGTTCAAAAGACGCAGAAGCGTTTAGATGAGAGAAAAAAAGATTTAAAAGGATTGCAACGAAAGTTTGATATTGAACAACAAAGAATTGAAAGAGAGGCTGCTAAGCCTACTGATGAGGTTGCTCCTAGAGAAGATACCGATGATGTTAAAGAGAGAAGAGTTACCTCATTCACTGATGACTCTAAAGAAATTTCTGATGAAGAACTTAGCCTTGATGAAATTAAAGAAGATTTAAAAGAAAAGCTTGAGATTCTAGTAAATAAATTTAAAATAGAAGGCAGCGATGTAGAGTTTAGCTATAAGATTTATGATACTTGGAATGAAGGAGCTAATGCATTATTTAAAAAGTCACAAGGCATTACAACTCCTGGACCAGCTAGAGATAGTAAAGGTAATATTATTAAAGTTGGTGGATGGTTTGACTCCAATACTAATACTATAGTTGTTATAGCTGATTCTCCTGATGCTGGCAAGCTACCATTTCATGAATTCTCACATCCATTTTTAGCTTCTATAAGAAAGACTAATCCAGAGCTGTGGAATAGCTTATGGGATAGTGTAGCTAATGATTTAGAATTTTATGAAGATTATTATCAAAGAGTTTCAGTTGATTACCCAGAGTTTGATTCTGGAAGTATATCTGTGATGGACAATGAAGCTACTGGAGAACGAGCTATTGCTATAGGTAAAGACCCTGATGATGATTTTAAAGAAGAAATGTTTGCTTTTATCCTAGAAGACTTTGCTACTATGAGCTATGAAGATAAGCAGAAAAAATCTGAAACCTTTATAGGTAAAGTTCAATCTATATGGAATGCAATTGTAGATTTTATCTTAGGAAGAAAGAATGCTAGAACTAATATTCTTGCTTCTAAATTAGATGTACTTACAACAACATTTGTAGATTTAGCAGATATAATAGCTGAAAATGAAAATATTTATACAATCACTCTAGAAGATTATGAGTCTTCTATTGGCATATTGGAAGTGGCTGAGGATATAGCTTCAGCAGAAGATGTTCATGGTAGGGACGTAGAATCAGAAATAATTAATGGGTTATCAAATAGTGATATAATCTCACATGATATAATATCTGATATAGTTGAAGGAATGGATAATGAGATTACAGATTATATTGGAAAAATATTAAGCATTGAAGTAGATAATGCTACTGGTCAATTACATTTTTCATCTTCTGTTATAAGGAAGTATTTACCTAAAGGTAAGTCTTGGGCTAAGTTAAATAAAAAACAAAGAGATAAGGTGCTTGAGAAACTTTCAGTAGGCATTAAAAAAGAATACGAAGCTCTTGTTAGGAAATATACAGAGCGTATTGCTAAAAAGTTTCATGTTAGCCCTAAGAGATATTCTGGAAAAAAATATATAGCAAAGCAAGACCCTTCTAAACTTGAGTTTCATGGCGAGATAATTCAGGACCTTCAGCGTAATTATTTGAAATTAATTGGGATAGTAGATAGCGTTGGTACTATTGGATTAGCAGAAAAGAAAAAAGATTTATTCGAGCTAGATGAAGGGATATTAAACGAACTTAGAATTGTCACAGACATTATAGAGAGCCAAGTATTTTTTAGATATAGTTTTGTAGATAAACATCTTTCAAGGCTTGAGAAGGATAGTCCTGATAGAAGAATTGGAATTGACCAATTTCCTAATCTTGGAGGAATGCAGAAACAAGGACAGCAAATGGTTGTAGTAGAGACTACGGATGGACGCTCTATTGAAGGCACTCTACAATCTAAAGATAAAGATTATATCGTAATTAAATTAAGTTCTTCAACTACAAAGAGAATTAGAACTCAAGATGTTGCAAGTATGCAAAAGTACAGAATGCCTAGCGATATGTCTAAAATGGTTTCAGAGTGGGTTAAAGATTTTAAAAAGAAATTTCCAAAAATTAAATCTCTTCTCCCTTCAGAAGCTATTTCTTCATTTCAGCATTGGGCTGATAATAAATATCCTTTATATTCTTCAGCGACTACTTTATCACAGACAGCTCTTTCTTATAAAAACTTAATTAATATTGAAGGTGTCGATTCTAAGTTGCAAAGTACCGTAACTCAGCTTGAGGATTCAGATACTAATTTATCAAAAGCAGGGCTAGCACAGAATTCAGTGCATAGAGTATTGCTTCACAATGGTAATATTTATCGAAGAGGTCATGGACTTACAGTTGGAAAAGATGGCATGGTTGGAAATGGGTTTGGCTGGTATGGAGTATTGACTATTCCAAATGGGACTTTAGGTTCACCAGGAGATGTTCTTCTTTATGAATATCAAAGTGATTTCTTTCCAGAGGCTAGAAAAGTATGGGATGAATTTTCATTGGCCCTTGATGAATATAAGGAGGCGTTAGGTGCTGGTGAAATAAATTTTGATGATATTCCTAGGATTATAACTGAATTAAAAAGCGGTATGAAGATTCATGATAAGGCTAGGAATAAAGGAGAAGCTGCAGTAAGAGATAATATGAAATATAAAGCTCCATGGATAGCCACAGGGAAACCAAGAGATAATTTAATTACTGTTACAATTCCTACTACGGTAAATATAGATGGTGTAGATGTTGAAATATTGACAAAGCCCATTGAAATTATTTCTAACTCTACTCCTGATATTGTAATGGATAAAATTTATGAAGCTCTTAGCGGATTGTCGTTAAAAGATTATTCAAATATGGGCTACGTTCATGATGTTGATAGAGGGGTGCAATATTCTGAAGCCGAACAAATGTTATATGAGGGTGATTTCTTTGACTATCCAGAAGTAGCACCTTTGCGTAAATGGATATTTGATAGGATAGATGAAAATGCGTCTGAATGGCTTAAGGGCAATGTGCAGTTTATGACTCGCGAAGAATATGACCAAGATAAAGAAAGAGAAAAGTTTTATAAAGAACCACTTTTTTATCTCCCATATTTACATAGGGTAGTGGATGCAATAATGCAAGACGTGTCTATATCACCAGAGAATATTGCTAACGAACAGAAAGATTTTGAAGTTAGAAATGCTCGTATTGAAGAGATGGTAATTAATAATAAAATTAAACCTCATTATGAAGATATGATGCAAGGTGCAATTCAAAAAAGTGTATTTAATGCATTTGTTTTAAAAGATGACAGTCAAAGAAAAGATTTGTATGAATTCTTAGAGTATATACAGGATTCGGCATCTGTATATAAAGAGAGCTTAGATGAAAGAATCTTAATATCAACATTTAAGAATATAGTAAATAATGATTTAAATGCACATATAGATTATAAGAGATACCCAGAAAAACATAGAGGTTCAGTTAATGAAAATAATTTTTATATTAAAAAGATAAATGCTCTTTATAATAGTTCTAAACGTGCTGGTATAGATTTAGAAATAGCTGAATTATCTCGGATTGTTATGGAGGGATTCATTGTATCTCTTGAGCAAATCCAAAATAAAATTGCTCCTCGTATGATTAATAGCATAAAAGGATTGAAGGAAGGTACAAAGCATACTAAAGAAGAGCTTGATGATTTTCATAAATCAATAATTAACTACCAAATTCATGATATGTACTGGGAAACTCATGGTGGCTTAAGAGAAGAATATGATATAGGGTTATTTCCCACTAAGCGTATTCATATGAAGGGCATTATTTCAGGTAACTTAAAGAATTTCCACAAGAAGAATAATCTTATTGATACATTAATGAAGCCAAATGGAGAATTAAAGAATATTGAAATCATGATTAAACATCATGACCCTGATGATGAAGAAGCTAGTCATTTTGAGTTTCATGACTGGAGATTGAAAAAGGTAGGGGCTCAGCAATTTTTATTTAGCAATAATATAATTGGGATGAGAAATGATGCAGAGTATAGGGCTTCTTATGCTTCATCTAAATATAAGCCATGGAAAAAGAAGCTTGAACATGCAAAATTTGAAACAGATGAAATATTAAGGCTTGATGTTTTTGAAGATTACTATCAAGATTTATTAAGAAGTGAATATCAGATTTATTCTAGAGTGTATTTAGAAAATTGGATTTATCTTAATAGGTTTGTAATAGATGAAGTTATAAATAGAACTGAAGAAATGAAGAATTATCAAATCTACGAAGAGACTGATGATATTGTAGTTACATGGAGAGACCCTATTGCTATCGGACACACTGAAACAGAAGTAATGAGTGTAAATCAAGCTCACCAGATGTTTGAAATGATGCTTGTTGAAGATGTAGAGAATCCAAATAGAGAACTTACAGTTCGAATACAAGATTTAGAAAATGCTTTCAATCAATGGGAAAGGGACCGTAGCTTAGAATTGGAAAGACAGACAGAACTTGATGCACAATTATCATATTTATTAGAAGGTCGTCTTCTAGCTGGTCAAGGTTCCTATAAATATGACGAAGTAAAGAAAGCATTGGAATGGCAGAAAAACTTCCATCAAATACAGATTATGCATTCGATTGTTCATGGCGATGCCATGCTTGGACCTGATGGTAATTTATATATGAATACTGGTTCAGCAATTATGCTCTTGCAGAGAAATGATGATGCTGCCAATATATATAATAGTAAGATAGAGAATAAATGGCAGATTGTTAGGGATATTTTTTACAAGACCCAATACAACTCTTCTGCAGCTAGACAAAGACATAGAAATAATTATGAGCATTATGCAGGTTATAAGTATATTCAAAATACAAGACCTCAAGGAGCTCACGCTTCAGTCTTACTACGTAATGCTCTTGATATATTTAATAGAGGGGTTCGTGGAAGGGAAATTGTACCAGAGAATTTTAGATATTCAGGCGTGCATCTTGATATCTTACAAATCCTTGCTGAAAATATTCAAGAACTTGTAGGTGAAAATAAAATTACAGATGAAACAGCTATGTTTTTTGATTATACTCAATGGCCTCAAAGTGCAAATTATTTAAGAGCTCATTCTATGTCATGGATAGATGCTATATTACAATATCCTTATGATTATAAATTTTCAAGCACATGGAAAAGCGACCAGTTTATAGGTGGATATATATCTCAGTTAGAAAAACAAGTTGTTGATGCCGTTAGAACGCCTGGAGTAGCTAGAGATTTGGCATCTTTAATGAACCAGGCAATAGAAAGTCTTGGCGGTATGATGGAGGAGAATCCTGTCATTCAAATGTTCCAAGAAGAAATTACTAACATGAAAGCTGAAGTAGGGCAGAAAGTTGTTACTGATTCAGGTGAAATTAAGCAAGTATTAGCACCTTGGGTGAAACAGTTTCAACATAATCCTGCATGGTTGAAGCTAGTAGATGAAGTAATTCCAGATTCTGCTATTAATGTTATTAGAAGCAGTATAATGGAAAGTATTGCTACTATTGGAGATAGGACCGAGATAACTGAAGTAATATCTGTTTTATCTGATACGTTTAATTTTACTACAGCAGATGGAGAGACTGTCAATATGCTTAGGCGTTCTGAGAAAATAGATATAAAGCCTGAAGTTCTTGTTGTAAGAGTTAAGATGCCTAATGTTCAGCAGGTAAAAGAGTTATTTATTTTTCCTGATTTTAAAGTGCTGCAAGAGCTTACTGGGTTTAATCCTTTAAAAGAAGTTTGGTCAGAAGTGTGGGAGAAATATATAGATAAATTACAAGATATAGATAAAGAGCAACTTTCAAGACTTATGACTAATAATTTTGGTCGCGAACTAAATTCTGCTTCAGGTCTTATTGCTAATATGGAACTTCAAACTCTTTTAATGGAGGAGGGTGGCAATGAAGTTGTCCCAGCTACTAATAAGGATTATCCTAGAAAAGATTCTCTAAACGATTATATATTGCTTAATTCATTAAAGGGCAATTTTAATTTTTCTATAGATAAAGGATTTGATGGGCCATGGCTTAAAGCTTTACGTAGCATGGAGAAGAAGTACAAATTTAAAGTTAAAAAAGTATATCCTTCTTGGTCTAACACTGGATTATATATGATAGTTAAAACCGAAGATACGGACCCTAATTTAAATCCATTAAAACTTTCAAGAATTAGGTCTTCTAACGAGCTTGAAAAAGGACAGCCTGAAACATTTGACCAGTTTAAAGATATCTTCGAAGAAGGGCTATTTTTGGCTCCAGGAAGCCATGAGAGAAAGACTGATAGACAGAGATATTTTTTCAATTTTTTTGATAACCTATTTGAGAGATTAAATAAAGCATCTAAAGGTGATGGTGTAGGTAGACATGGAAGAGTTGATATAGATATATTTATGAATCAGATGTATGATATAATGGAAAAGCATTATGCTGAATATATAGGCTTTTATGAGGATTGGTTATATGATAGATTTAAAAATAGAAAATCAAATATTGCTATAGCCGATAGAAATGGAGTAGCATATTCAGAAGCAGAATTTGGAGATAGGTATCATTGGTTAAATGAAGCTAGTATGGAGAATATTATATATGATGAATTTGAAGACTCAAGAGAAGGAATTCAGCGTCAATCTATGCAGGGAGAGAGTGATGAGTATTATACCTATCAAGATTTTAAAAGATTAGGACCATTCAAAGGATTGACACAAGCACAATTTAATGATTTAATGGTTGCCTCTATGAATGAGACAATGCCAGTCTGGATGGCACATGCTAAAAAAATTATTGGTTTAAATAGAGCTTTTACAGACAGAGAAGAAACTGCATTAGTTAGATTTTACGTTCAGTCATTTTCAAATATAAGAGTTAATCACAATAACTTTAGAATTATACGAGATAAAAAGGTGCCTGCTCCTAGCTCTGATAATAGACAGAATCTAGAATTGGAAGTGAAGAATTATGAAGGTGGGGTTTATTATTTCACATCTCACAAGGAAGCTTTCAGCTATCGAGAAGGTAAGAGCAATCCTCAATTTGAAAAGATTAATCTATTCGAGCTATCTAACAAAGAAGAGAACTTTAATCAGATTCTTCATCTTTCTGGTAAGGATATTATTGAGGTAGATATAAAAACAGACAAGCTAACTAATCAGACTACAGAAGATTGGAATAAAAAGTTTGGTTTTTTAAATAGTCAAGAGTTGGAGGAACTTAATTATAGTTTAATGCATAATGGTCTCTCCGCTCCTGGTGAAGAGTTAAGCGAAGATAACGATGCTGAGCGTTATACAATTATGGCTTCAAGAGGAGATAGTGACAAGCTATTTATAGTAAAAATAGAAAGACAATTTTTTTATGACCCTGATGCTCCTAGCTATGGAAGATTATTCAGGATTAATAAAGATAGAAATTGGTTTAGGAAATTCTGGGCGAGTCAGTATAAGAATATTCCTCAAGAACAATTAGAAGCTATATTAGAATCTGTTGATAATATGATGGAAGTAGCTGGTGACACAGGAGAAGTTATTAGAGAAGGTACTGTAGATTATTTAGATATGGCAGCTGCAGTTTCTGTATATAATGCTTATCAGAAAGTGTGGCCTCAATTCATGAAGTATGGAGCTGCAAATGTTTTAAAGAGACTGAAAATACCATTTACGCCAGTCAATTATAGTGAAACAATGCGGGATTTTGAGGTTACACTTTTTGACCCTAGCAAATTTTATGTTGAATATGACGGGGTCAGAACTGATTTAGTTCAGAATATGCCTGTTTTTGGAAATACATATATAGGTGATGGAATGTCTATGACCAGTAGAGATATTTTCAACGAATACAATAAGAGCTTTGGACTAAAAAAAGGTATGAAATTTGCTAAGACAGTTATGTATCAGAAAGAAGGAGATGATATTGTAATGGTAAAGCATCTTCAAACTGCCGTGAGACCTGGTATGGAGATAAAGGATAAAGATACAGGGGAAACCGTATGGAGAGTAGATAAAAATGGAAATATTAGAGATGTATCTAACGGAGCACAGGTAGATGTGTTATTAACTGAAGATGAAGCTAAGGTAAGAGAGCTTTTTCATTCTAGAGGAGAGTCTGTTCCTGGAGGTGTTAAGTTGAAATTAAATGGTACGTCTGTTGGTATGATTAAATATGATGATAAGCCTAATAAAGCGGTTAAGTCTGGAGTTCAGATATATAATTATCAAAACAATGAAGAGTTAATAGATGTCTTTAATGAAGGCTATTTAAGGCAATTGCATAATAGATTAGAGCGAATATTAAATGCAGCTGTTGTAAAGGTATCTGAAGGTGGGAAAATAATATCTCATCCAGGTGAAAAGATAGCCGACCTCCTTAAGAGTATTAACAAGTCCGAATATGAAGACGGTTACGGACCTATGATTTTAGAGCATGTAAAGAACGGCTCTGGATTATACCCTCAAAGTTTTCCATTTTTAAACAATATACTTCAAAGCAAGGGAATGGGGCCTGTATTGCAATTAGATGGGCAAACAGGAGGCCGTTATAAATATAGACCTGATATTACAGGTCTTAAAAGGTCAGTAGAATTTGAAGATAATATTGGGGAAGTTAATCTTCCTTTTGATGAACATATAAGAAGTATATATCCTGGTCCTAAAGGAGATAGAAGCAGTAGCAGACTTCAATCTGATATAAATGCATGGTTAGAAGATAATGATGTTTATGTAAAAATGGAGAGATTCCCTGTTACTGGAAGAGGTAGCTCTATGATAGTTAGAGTTAAATCTGTACATTCAGACTCTAAGATTATCGAAGTTAATCCTCAAGATGCTAAGGCTTATTTAGAGATGGATGCTGATGGTGATGAAGTCCACATAGAATATTTAGGCGGAGATAGATTGCAAGTATGGCTTGATATAGCTAAAGATAAAGATATATCTCCTATTAGCCTTCAAAAATTTATTAAAAAAAGAATCTCTAAGCTTAATTTGCTTGATAAGAATGATAGATTTAATCAAATAGCTAATTCAACTGTTGGAGCTCAGGCTGTAGGAATGATAGCTAATATAGCTTTATCTTATGGTATAATGCATAATGTTTATGATTCATTTGAAATTGGAGCAATTGATGCTGTCATAAGACCTAAAAAGCCTAGTGATAAATTACGTTGGAATGTATATTATGATGGTAGTATGGGATGGGAAGGTACTGTTGAAGACTTTTTGAGAATATGGATACAAGCATCTGTAGATAATGCCGAATTTAATTTATTAGGAGAGTGGGGATTTTTATTAAGAGGCGTTGGTGGTCAGCCTAGCGGACAAAAGAAAATAGCTTCTCAATTATTTGAAATTAAAAATAAAGACGGAGAATGGAGAAATTTGGATTTAAGCAATCATAATGATAAATTATTCTTTGATAGTTTTGTATTCCCAATTTTTCAACAGCATATTAATCCTGGAAGAATTAGAAATGGATTTGAGTTTGGAAAGAATTACTCTTTAGATGATACGATGATTCAAAGTAATGGATACTTATCGTTTGTAGGTAAAGATGGCTCAAATAGAATAAATGGTATTATGAATGTTATTGATAAAGATGGAGACCCATTATCAGCTTTTATAAAAATGCACAATATTAAGATTAACATAGCTAATAGTAGATTACTTCCGATAGAAAGCATAGCTATTAGTCCTCAGATGAAACAAGACCAGATAGCTGCAAGACATGAAATAGAAGGATTTAAAAATAGTATTTTTGATATTCATGATAACGTACATCAAGGAGCTTTTGTAGAATCTATGGAAGAGCTAAATTCACAAAGATTCTTATCTAGATATCTTAAAAAAATTATGGATAAAGCTAAAGTTCCTGAAGAACAAAGAGATGCCTATTTTGATAATGCTTTAGAGGAAGCTCAAAATTATACTGAGTCATTGATTAAAGAATGGTACGGTATATTAAAGTTAAGAAATGAACAAGGAAAACAGCTAGATGATAATAGCTTTGATTTAGACGATATGTTTAGAAGCATGGTGATAACTTTTGAGCAGTTTTATACTAATTCTGGAATGGCTAAAGGAAGGCCTTTATCATTAACAACTCCTTTAGCTAGGGCTCTATCAACATTGTTATTTTTAAGAGGATTTCAGGGACAGCATAAAATAGATACCTTTTCAGTTTTAAATATTCAAGGTCAGCAAGTTGTAGATATAAATGTTAAGAACCCTAAACATATTGCACATGCTAGTTCAGATTATAGACAAAGCAGTTTATTAGATGCTGATTTATTGAATGTGTTTTATGAAATGTATAATAAAAATATAGATAAGTATTTAAAAGGTAAGAATGCTGGTATGCTTGGTAATCTTACTGCTTGGAATGAAATAAAAAGAAGGGCATGCAATTAATGAGTGGTAAATGCAAGATAACACGTGATAATATATTAGCTTTAGAAAATAATGATAGAGTTTCTGATGAAGCTTATAAAGCTATGTCTAATTTTTTAGATATAAATGAATCATTAAGCATGGACCTTCAAGAAGAGTGGAAGATTGGAGAGACGGTTGATGATGAAAAGCTATTAGACAAAAAGATAATGGAAATTATCGAAAGAAAATATGGTAAAAAATCTGAAAGAATTCTTTTGGCTCATAAGATATATGCTATCATACAAGGGACTAGTATATCAGAAGATATGATGTACGAGTTTATATTAACACACTTACCTCACGGATTAAAAGTTGGAAAGAAGACTGGAAAAGTAGACCCTGACACTGGATTAGAGATTAGAGAAGGATTGGATTTAACTCTTTTTCCTATGAGTTCTTTAAAATTATTTTTAGCACAAGCTTTAAGAGTTGTTACTGCTGTTAATCCTGATAGAGCAGCATACGCTAATTTTGGAGGCATATGGTCTTCTATAAAGACTCCTTCTTCATTGAAATGGGAAGAGCCTACAGGTGCATTTTATGATTTATCTAAAAATGTTAGAGATTACTCTAGATTTGTTTCTTCTAGAATAAATATGTTTATGGATAATGTTGATGAGCTGAAAGCTTGGGTTAGAAAATATAATAAAGGTAAGAAAAAAGAAGATAAGTTAGTTATACCTGAAATGGCAATGAATGATATTTTAGAAAATCTCAATAGCTTTACAGCAGTCAGGCAGGGGAGAGCTTCTGATAGAGATATGCAAAGATTGTTTCATATGTATATGATGGGGTGGATGTATTTAGACCCTGACACTCAACAATTTATGATACATGAAGATTGGGGAAGGCAGTTAAACGAAGAAGGATATGCTAAAAGATGGCCTCCTACACCTGAAGCTATTGCTGAATATGAAGAGAAGAAGAAGAAAGGATTGCCAGCAGATTATCCAGAGGGTGATATAATGAAAGGCTTTTCATCTCCTGTCCCTTTATCTAAATATCAAGACGGAAAATGGAATGTTGTTTTAAATAAAAAAGACTTTAAAAGATTCATGCATTTAGCAGAACAAGCTAGAAATGTAGATAATGTAGTGTTTGAATATATGGCTGAGCAGTTTCAAGAATCTGTAGATACGCTTATAGGTACGTTATCTGAGCAGTTTAAGAATTTAACAGAAGACCAGATTAAATTATTATTCTTTCATCCTAATAGTAATCAAGCTAAGAAAATATTTTCAGCTATAGATGATAAATCAAGAAGGAAGATAAAATTATTAAAAGATACTTTTGGAATGTATATTAGCGATGAACTCGTTATAGCTAACGGTGCAAAAGTTGAGAAGAAATCTAGGCACTGGCCTATTATTTACGATACCAATGTATATAAGATGTTGGTAGATATGTACATTCAAGATATGGAGTATGTAATAACTACACTTCAGGATAAAATTGATAAACATACAGGAACTGCCGCTGCTAAAAGGAAGCTTATTAGAGAAAAGGAAATACATGAAGATAAGTTATCTAATGCATCAGAAATAAGAAATAATTTTGACAAGTATCATAAAGACTATCAGTCTAATTCTTTAATTCCTTTCTCTCAAGATAATAAATACTTTAAAAGAATATCAGGAGCTTTTGATATTAGAAGTGGAAGAAATGATGTTGGTGTTTATTATGATTATTTAAAGCATATAATGTCAGCAATAGAAAGAAACCATTTGTCTTCTACTTTAGCACATAATTTAGATATTGCTGAATCTGAAGCTGTAATAAGAACTATGATAAATCTATTTAAGGTTCCTTTTGGAGACCCTACAACTGAAGGATTTATGGGAATGACTGTAGAGGGTCAGGCAGGATTTATAAATTCGATTACTCCTGATTTTTTATATACATTAAGTGCCAAAGAACATCAAGAAAATATGAGAAGATTTGCTGGATGGCTCACTGGTGTTTATTTATCTGGAGCAGGTAGTCCCTTAACTAATATGACTGCTATGATGGAGAATATATACGACTTTGGAAAGGATGTATTCCAAGAAGCTTTACAGGATTATAATAGTACTACTAAGATACCAGGTAGAAATATTACTGTAGGTGAAGCTATTAAATCTATAATACAGAGGTCTGGTATAACAGAGTTTTCAGACTTTTTTAGTAGGGCTATGGTTAATGGTATAATAGGAATACAATTAGAGCAAGATATAGCCGACAGAATACTTGGTGAAATGATGTTATTTCATGAAGCTACTAAGAAAAGTATTTGGGCTGATTTTAAAAGGACTGTAAGAGGTAACAAGAAAAAATCTGAGCTTGATGCTTATGATAATTTCGTTGAAAGAGTAACTATTCTTTTAGAGCAATCTAGTATTTTTATAGACAATGTAGAGAAGTTAGTATTGCTAGAAGAAGATAGAGTTAATTTTAGACGTAAGAGAATTAAAAGAGAGAAAAAAGAAGCTGCCATTAATAAGCTTATTCAATATGCAATTAATAAAGAATATGTATTTAAAACTGCATTAAAAGATGTCCCTATTAGTAAATTTAGAAAGAATGTTGGCGGTCCTATTTCTGATTTAGCATTGACAGTAGGCCAATTATATGGACAAATAACTAAGTTTCAATTTGGTTTAACTATGAGCGATACTGAAGCTGCTCTTAGAAGTATAAGTTTTGTTATTGGCGTTAATAGAGCTTGGTTACATGGAGCTCTCCCTAATCATGTTCACTGGTGGGAATATACTGCTGAAGAAGATATACAAAAGGTTATTACTATAGGAAGTGAATATAATTATTTTGTTAATTTTGGTTTATCTACTCAAGATGTTGGAAGATATAATTGGAATGGTTTTGGAAATCTTATGGGTAAGTTTAAATACTGGTCTCAACAAAAATGGGGGAAAGACTCTAGAAGATTTCGCTGGGCTTACGAATCATTAAAGGATGTAGAAGATGTAGAAAATCAGAATTTCTCTATGAAAGCTGTTGTAAAATTATTAGGTCATTTATTCGACCCTAGAATAAGTAGGACTAAGGGAAGAGCTAGGAGAGCTACTCATCCAGAACTTCAAGCATTTAGAGTTTGGTTCTGGAGTCAAGGTTTGGCTACTGCTTTATGGGACCAGTTTGTTAGAGGACCATTTAAAATTCCATTCTTAACAAATTTTGTATATGGAAAGATGGGTTTCGGAGGTCAGATTAGAAACTTTGGTTCTGATTTATTAAGTTGGATATTCTTATTTCCAGCTATGCTAGCTAGAGGTGCTTTTATGTCAGATGAGCCTATAGAAGATGAAGATATTCAGAGGCAGGTAACTCATTATATTAGAAAATGGCATTTAGGTTATCTTCCTATGATGGGATTTGATTTTATATTATCTATGATATATGGTTTAAACGAACAATATAAGAAGATGGTTGATAAATTTCCAGTTCCTATATATCCTGAGGCCGAACAAATAATAAAAGATATTTTAAAAGAAGTAGGCGATTTAGAGGATTACTAGAACTCTCCTAAGAGTATATTGTAAAAAAAATAACTGAAAAGCAATAACCCTCCAATAGGAGGGATTATCACCGTTACAGTTATCATTAATATGATATTTAAGCTTGGTATCTTGATTCCAATCTTTTAGTTCTTACTAGCATATTGACTAGTTTGAATTTATCGCTAGGATTTAGCTCTTCATAGCATTCATTGCCAAATATTAGAGATACATATTCAGCACAGATACTAACTTTAGCTTCATCTATAGCTTTATTTATTTTCTTTGGTCGCATCATTTTCCCTTATAAGTTTTAAAAACGCATCTAATTCAATTGTTGCGTAAGTTTTAGTTCTGTTTCTTTTAAATATTAAGACAGGAGTTCTGTCGTCAGAGTTCCCCTCGGCCTGATTTAATGACTCCCATATATTCAGTCGTTCTTGGTTTTTACATTCAAAGCTATAAGGAATTAAATCCTTAGCTGCAGGTGAGAGCTTAATGTCTTCTCCAGACTCTCCCATTACTGCTCCTTTAATGTCTCCATCTCTTAAAGAAGGAAAACATTCGTACAGTTTATCTTTCAGATAATTCTGTAGTCGTCTCCCCTTCCCTTTTGCAGAAGAAGCCTTCATATTTGTCCTTTTTTAGGAATTCTAAGATAGCATTTTTGTTTTCGTTCCTAACAAAATTTAACACTTCTTCGATGACATTATCAAGGTTTTTTGAGCGATTGGCAAATAAAACTAAGTTTTCTACCTTTTCTTTTAAACTCAAATTATTAGACATTCTCATAGTCTCCAATTATTATGGGTACCTTATCTTTTACTAGGCGTTTATAGCCTAAGTCTTTAGCATTCAAGGCATACTTTTTAATGTCAGCTTTAACCTGCTCACAGAGCAATTCTAAGGCCTCATCATTCATTTGTATGCCTAATTTTATGAATTGCTTTCTAATATAAGCCTTTGAGAGTAACATATCAAAG
>TARA_R100000808_G_scaffold17512_2_pt1 | contig 23497 bp, 52 predicted proteins | sample TARA_R100000808 | Tara Oceans TARA_R100000808 (sample SAMEA2622852) | marine metagenome | biome: marine biome (ENVO:00000447); feature: marine epipelagic mixed layer (ENVO:xxxxxxxxx); material: "saline water (ENVO:00002010), including plankton (ENVO:xxxxxxxx)" | depth 140 m | reverse complement strand
GCGCTCGACCACGATCTCCAGCTTCTCGGTCGACACGCGCTCGATCACGGGGCCAAGCTGGGTCAGCTTCTCCTCGTTGCGTGCAGCGATCTCCTCGACCGTGCGAGGCTGGATGCCGCGCATGTTGGTGATGGCGTTGAACAGGTCGGCATAGGATAGGCCGTCGATCTGAGTGCGCTGGCCGTTGATCTTTTCTTCAATCGCCGCAACCGCCTGATAGGGCGGGGCGTAAGGGACGAACACGTTGTCCTTGGTCACTCCGCTGGCGGTGCGAACCGAGCGCGGCTGGCCGGTGAGGCGAATGCCGGGAGGGGCCACCTTTTCGGGGAAGGCTAGCTGGTCGATGACCTCGTTCTGGCGGCGCACCTGCATCTGGAGTTCGCGCAGGGCAGGCAGCGCATCCATGCCGGGGGACGAGCCATAAGTCTCGCCGCTGGCAACGTCCCAGCGCGAGGCCCAGAACGGCTGCTCGTGGTGGCCGCTCTCGCGGATCACCTGATTGGCCTCGTCGTCCTTGTCCCAGTAGACCGAGCGCCACGGCTTCGACCCGAAGCGCCCCGGCTCGAAGTCGCTGTTCGGCTCAATCGCGTGGTAGATGTCGATGATGTCGGTGTAGCTGCTCTGATCGTAGAGCCGCTTGACGCGCTTGGGCGTGTCGCTCTTGAAGGTCTGAACGACTTCGCGAACGGTCATCGGGGCGACGCGATAGAGCACGTCCGGTCGCATCGCGTCGCCGCAAGCGATCCAGTATTCCCCCGCCGTGAGGTTGTGACAGACAGCCCCCTCTTCAGGGTGGTCCAGCATGATGCAGGCCTCGGTGCCAAACAGGCCCATCTCGGCATACCCAGCCTTGGCTGCGCCGTAGAAGTTGGTGCCGGAGAGGAAGCTATACATGCGCTTTTCGACTTCCGAGAGCCAGTCGCGCACGCCGTCCTCTTCCATCATGTCGGAGTTCTTGAGCGTGAGAGTGAACCACGGGCGAGATGCGGAGGTGAGGCCGCTGGTCATGCCGTTGGTCAGGGTGCGGAACGCTTCGATCCCGTGCGGGTCGAGAAGCTTGCTGTTCCAGTTACGCCGCGTCGTGCGGTCGGCTTTGCCCGTCCTGCTTCCGCTCCTGCCGTTCCTCGACCCCGTGAGAAAGCGCGAGCGGAAAGGCTGCGCGAGGCGCGCAATGTCGAACCACTCTTCCTCGTAGTCGGTGCGCAGCGACTTGAGGGCGTCGAGCCGGTTCTCGCACTTCTGGCGGAGTGAAGTCATCAGCCGAGTTTGGGCTGTGCTACCGAAGGCGTGCCGAGCGCGCCCTGTGGCGTCGTGATAAGACCGGCCATGACTGCGCGGCGGGTCTTCTTGAAGTCCTCGGGCGATGTCGGGGCACCGCCATCAGGCTGGCTGGGCTGCTGCCGCTCGGGGATGGTCGGAATGTCGGGTGCAGAGCAGATGGTTGCCTCCTGTGTCTGGAGGCTCGGACCTACGCCGGGGGTGCTCTCGATTGAATCGCTGGCACGGGAGGAGGGACTTGAACCCTCACGGTGCGGTTTTGGAGACCGACCGGCTCAACCAGCGCTCACCCGCCTAGCTGCTGGGGGGGAACAGTTGGTTACACTGGCGCTCCCCGCCCCCAGCGGAGCGCGAGATCGCTATGGCACAAAAAGGGGGCCGGTCCAATGGAGAAAGACCGGCCCCAGTCTGGGAGGTGTCATGCGTCAGGAGAACGGGTATCTCCTCACAATTCGGAGTAGCGGTCGTAGGGCTTCTCCGGCTCTGGTTCTGGCGGGGGAAGGTCCTTCGTGCGGTCCCTCTCCCACCTCTGGCGCAGCCCCGACGCATTGCGCTGGAGCCAGAGGCGGTCATGCCCCAAAACCGCCTGCCGTGCAAGCCATGCCTCGAACGGATCAGAGGGCATCTGGGCCTGCACGCGCGGAGGGAGGGGGGGCTGGTAGGTCACTGGCGCAGCACGTCCTCTTCGCTGGGCACGTCCATCAGTTCTGCGCCTTGATCGTCACGGTCGTCTTTCCGCGCTCGTTTTCGCAGTGGATCGTCGACCACTCGGCCTTCGGGCAACCAGCGCCTTCCAGCACCAGCACCACCAGACCCTCACTCTGCTCCGAACCGACGATCTGCACCGGGCAGATGGTGGCCAGCATCGGCAGCATGGACGGCGAGACCTTGACCTTGGTGCGCGGGGGTTTCTTCTCGATGATGGGCAGGCTTCGGTCAGTCAAGTTCATTGTAGCGCTCCTCGTAGTTGTAGCTGCCATGACGCTGGTAGTGCTCAACGTCCTGATAGCCGGGGACCGAGCGCGGCATCACCGGCTCGGAGAATGTGCAGGCCAGCGCGTCGCCCCAGTCAGGCGAGGGCAGGTCGCGCTTCTTCATGTCCTTCTTGCGCTCCAGCAGTATCGCATCGTCACCGTCAAAGCCATACTCGGGGCCGGTGAGGTCATCGAGCAGGCGTTGCTCTTCGGGGATCGAGCCGCGCGTGAGCCAGTGACGCATCTTCGTCCAGATCAGCGAGCGCTTGTTCGCGCACTTCACCGAGATGCCGGGGTCGAGTTCGGTCTCGCCGCCCTTGCCGCCGAACCACACCTCCATGACCGGGATGTCTGGGCCGAGAAGCTGGCGGAGGCGGTCGATCACCGCGCCGCCGATATTGCCCGCGTCGACCATGATGGCGTCGGGATTGTCCCGGCGAGCCTCCAGCGCGATGTCGCTGGCGATGGTCATGCTGTCCATGTGATCCCACGTCTTCCACGGGCGAGACACCGCATCCCGGCCACACCGCTTCGCGAGCACGCTGGTATCGTCTCCGAAGCGCGCCATGTCGACGCCATAGATCAGCGGGTCGCTGGCCAGCCGGTCAGGGGCGGAGCGGGTCTGGGCGCTCTCTGCGAGGTCCATGCCGATGAACTGCATCGACGAGGCCGAGGGGAACATGCCGCGCACGCGGACGCGAGCGATGTCGCTGTCCTCGCCGTAAGTCGCCACGAGTTCCTCCAGATATTTCTTGTTGGTGCCCTCCACCGTGCGGCTGTCGAGAGACTTCGCACTCCACAACGCTCTATCTGCCCCGAACGTGCGACGGAATGCGCCAGTGTTCTTGGTGGGATTGCCGAAAGCGAGCCAGATGATCTCGGTGTTTTCGTCGGTCAGCGCGCCCAGCGACACCTCCCACACCTTGTCCGCGATACCCGACGCCTCATCGAAGATCAGGACGATGCGCTTGCCCTGATTGTGCAGGCCCGCGAAGGCCTCGGTATTCTTCTCGCTCCACGTCACGAGGTCGGAGCGCCACGACTTGCTATGCCCCGGCTCGGTCGAGACCAGCGACATCGCGTTCTCCTTGAACCAGTCCTGCGTGATCGAGAGGCTGTTCCACTTCGCGATCTCGGGGCTGGTCTTCGTGAGAAGCTGGGTCTCGGTGTTGGCGGTGATGACGACGCGCGTGTCGACCAGAGTGTCGATGGCCCACTTGTTGAGCATGGAGACCAGCGCCGACTTCCCGACGCCGTGCCCGGTGGCCTCCGACATCCTGAGCGGCTGGTGGCGGGTCAGCGGGTTCGCAAGGTGCTCGCCGATCTCGATCATCCGCTCGCGCTGCCACGACCTCGGCCCCTGCGCGCCGGGTAGGCGCTCACTATCCCACGGGTAGCAGAACAGGGCGTGCTTCAGCGGCGAGTAGCGGAACTCGCCAATTCGACGCGCCAGTTCGATTGAGGGGTCTTCAGTCGGCATCCGGCGAGACTAGCCTGAAAGCGCTAGGATGCACCACCTCGAACATATCGTCCTCACCCATCTGCGCGCCAGCGATACCGTAGAGCATCAGGTTGGCGGACATCTCGTTGATGGCTTTGCCGTGCTTCTGGAGTAGGTGTTCTGCGGTCTCGTCGAGCGTCTTCTGGCAGCGCCACTCAACAACGCCGATCCGCGCGACATCAACCTCGACGCGGGGGTTCTCCTTGTCGGGCGCGCAGAACTTGTAGTCGGGCAGGAAGCGCGCATCGTTAACGCCCAGCGCTTCGGCGATGCCGTCAATATAGGGCTTCATCCGGTTGGCGAAGTTCACGCGGTCGCTGCGGCGGTCGGGCGGGTAGAAGCGCATCTCGATCAGGATGTCGGCCTTATCCCCCGGCAGGCTAAAGCGCGTCTTGTGCTCCATCGTCGTGGCCCATGCCAGCGCGCGGGCGCGCTTCACGGTCGGCGCGTGCTTACGCCAACCGCCGCTGTTGTGCCCTGACAGTTTCGCGGTCGGGAAGGGGAGGATGATCGTCGGGTTCATTGCCAAACCACTCGCACCTCTTCCTTCTGGTCATGGTCAACCTCGAAGGGCAGGCCGGTGATGGTGTTGACGCCAGTGCGAGAGCGGCAATCTGCCTGTCCAAGCATCCGCTTGTAACCCGCGTTCGATAGGACCACGCGATCTGGGTATTTCCCCACCTCGCGCAGCCTCGCCTCCTGCCGGATCACCTCCTCGACTATGCGTGACATGGCAGCCATTCTCCTCTGTCGTCTCGGCCCATCAGCACGAGGCCGAGGGCTTGGTTGTCGCCCTCCACCGACATGCGCGTGCGGAGCCGAAACTGCACGCCGTCGATCTGGAGGGCCTTGTGGTCGAGCATCCGGTCCATCCCAGATTGAATGCGGCGTGCGTTCTGGTGGACGTGCTCTTGCAGCTTACGGTCGGCGTCGAGCATCAGCGCTTCAGCCTGTCGCGTTCGATCTCATCGCGGGTGGCGAAATGAGTGAATGCCAGACCCAGCGCGAGCGCGAGCGCGGCGAGGCCGAGGTGGATCAGTGCCTCGATCATTCGTAGTTCGCCCCAGAGCGCGACCGATCAGGCCAGCGCACGAAGCCCAGCACGTCGGCCACGGCGAACACCGAGACGATGATCGCGGCGGCGGGCAGCACGGCCAGCCAGAACTTCAGACGCTCAACCATCGGCTCCACCCTTTTCCAATTCAGCCAGCCGCTTGTTGCCCTCGGCAATCGCGGAGGCCACGCTGCTGATCTTCTCGCCGTCGCTGGTCAGGTCCAGCTTCGCGCCATACTTCCTCGGAGCGATCATCTGCGCATACTTCAGGTGCGTTTCGACGATCAAGCGGCGGTGCCCGAGCATCTCCTTGCGCGTCACGCGGCGCTTCGCCCCGTCAGAGCCGACCTCCTGCATGATCTCCTCGCCCATCATCGGCGTGTTCGCGACATCCAGCGCCATGTCGATCCGAGCCTCGACCCCGTTTTGCCTCGCGCGCGCGAGATTGTCGCGGATGTCTTCGTCTCGCATGTGCCAGCGCCAGAACGTCGAGGGATGCGGCATCCCATCATCATCCTTAAGCACGCGGACGAGCGCTCGGCCAGAGGCTACCTGAGCGTATATGTGCTCAAGCTGCTGCTCTCTGGTGAAGGCTGGTGCCTCGTAGGGGATGATCTCTGTGCTCATAGCAGTGTCGGCTCTTGCGCCTCGTGCTCCTTGATCCAGTCCTGCACCTCGCGGGCCACCTCGACGTAACGCCGGGATGGGGTCTTCGAGACCTCCTGCCCTGCGCGGAACGAGGCCCAAACCTTGTTCCTCAAGCGCAGCGGCAGCTTATACCAGTGCTTGCGGCAACCCCAAACCGCTGGAGCGACGCGAGCCTTGCACCCCGGCCAATGGCAATGGTGCTTGCCGTCGTGACCCTTGGCGAGTTCGCCTCGAACGTAGTCGGCCTTTTGCGCGGTGCTGCTCATAGGGTCCAGATGATACCGGCGAGGCCGATTGCGACGATGCCGCTGATCCCGTGGAAGAACGCGTTGCGGTCGAGAGCGGCGATTGATGCGTCACGGTCGGAGCCGGGAAAGGCATCTTTCAGGCGGCGCACATAGATGTTGGCGAAGACCCAGTTCACGGCGCAATAAGCGGCGATGAAGCTGAGGGCCACGGGGATAATCTGGGAGAGGTTCATTTGACGCTCCTGTAGGGCTTGCGGTCGGTGTGACAGGTGCGCCCCTTCATCCCTCGGGGGACGTGCTTGCGGTTGGTCTTGCGGTCTGGGTGCGGCGCGGTGCTCTGTCCGGTCTTAATGATCTCTACCTCTCTGGCGCGCTGGTAGCGGGTGACGCGGATCAGGCCCTTGGTTTCGAGCATCTTCACCACGGTCGGAGCGACGCTTGTTGAGTTGCATCCGAGTTCCATTTCGATGTCGAGGTTGGAGGGGCATGGCTTGTTGTCGCGGGCCGCCGCTTCGATCATCCGGTATGTGATGGTCTCGAACTCGTTCAACTCAGTCTGCATACCGCCTCCACGCTATGCTCTGGCGCTGTAACGCAAAGGGGTTCTTCGAGCAAGATCATCGCGCAGGGCACCTCCCCTTAACGGTGTCCCACCTCGCGGTGGTCGTTTCGGGCAGGCCGATGCGGCGATTGAGTGCGAACAGATATAGCACTTCACACCGGGTCGGCTCTCGATCTCCCTTGTCGCAGTTGCATTCGACGCAGGCGAAGGCGTGGTTTCCGAGGTTGTTCTTGTCGAAGCGGGCCTTTTGGCCTGTTCGCGTGGGGCTGACGTGATCGACGCTCGGAGCGTGCGGACCGTAGTTGAAGCGGGGGTTCATCTCACCTCCGCACAGGTAGCAGCGACTGCCTTGGTGGAAGAGCCAGAGCATCTTCGCCACGAAGCTGATCTCCTTGACTGCCGGGCTACCCATTGGATGCCTCGGTCATGGCGCGGCGGGCGTTGAACTGATCCAAGCGCCAGAGGAAGTTGTCTGGCATTCGGGTGCGATAGTCGCCATCCACCTCGTCTAAGAACAGCGTGGCCTCAGTCAGTAATTGCGCTTCACTTTCACGCACCACAACGAACCCGGCTTGCTTGATCGCTGCTAGGGCGGCGTCGGCGTTGCGCGGGTAGCCTTCACTGTTCGGGATGGCTTCTCGGCTCTTCACCTCAGGCCATCCTCCTGCCTTGCGGTCATCGTTCAGCAGCGCGAGCGCTATCACTTCTCTAAGATCATCCATTGGATAGTTCCTTGTCGATGGCGGCGAGCCAGCCCCCCAGTGAAATTGTTAGTTCACCGCGTTCAAACGCAGTCTGGATGGCATCGTTCACCCGCTTGTTTTGCAACACGATGCCACGCTCTTTCTCTAGCCGTTCAATGCGGTCGGCTGCTTCGGTTAACGCCTTGTGAGGTTCGTTCTGCTTGGCTGCTTCGTATGCTTCCGCTCGCAGTCGATCCTTCAGTTTATCTGACATTGGTGTCTCCTGTGGCTAGGCGGCGAATGTCCCACGCGGCAAGTTCGCAGAGTGCGACAACGGCGAGCAACATTCCAACGCGCGTCCAGTCCCCGTCGAATGCAACCTTAATCGCTCCGCACAAGGCAAAGCCGCTTATCCAGTAAAGGCCTCTCGCCATCATCTATTCTCCTTCACTACTGGCGCGGTCACATTACTCTCCGTTGAGGTAATTGCGGAGGGCTAGGCCGGTTTCGGTGAGTGCATAGGTGGTGAACTCGTATGCGGGCGAGCAAGTTGAAATAAGCCCCAACTTCAACAAGGAATCCCTCACTCCAACCTCATTGGCGTAAGGCCGTCGGTGTTTGCGAGATAGGCTGCGAACGGCGATGCGCTCCGCCTCGGTCAGCTTCCCGGCTATTTCAGCGATGCTCTTATCCATTGTGGGCCTCCTGTGCGCGGAGGGCGGCGGCGCAGAGGGCGAGCGCGGGGGTGGCTGTGACTACCGACACAGCAACCCTTTGGAGCGTGTCGTTTGTAAGGTGTGCCTCAGGATACCCGTTCAAATTGTAGAGGTCGAAAAGCCACCCCTCCGGCACTAGCGTCATCGCGGCGTCGAGGGAGGCGGTGTAAGCGGGGCATTCGTAACGCACCTGCAATTCACCGACGGGCATGACGAAACCTGACGCACTGTTCGGGTCGGGCTGTAGTTCAATATCCATTCCGAAAGCAGCCTTCGGCAAGGGTGCGCCAACTGCTTTGAATATCTCCGCGTCCGTTTCCCTGCAAGGCCCCTCCAGCGCCTCGATCCGCTCGGCCAGCTTTGTTGTGTCGGTCATTGTGTTACTCCGGTTGGGGGTGGGCGAGCGCGGGGTAGTGAGCGAACAGCGCGGCGAGCGAAGACTTGGCGTCATAGTGGCTGATGAAAACACCCCCGTGTTCTATCCAACGATGCCGGTGCTGCGGCCAATCGTCGATCAGCACATCTCCTGCGTTCGCGTGGTCGCGTTTGTCCGCACTGCGGCACGTGATAATTGGCACGCCGGGGAAGTGCCGCGCTGCCCACGCAACCTTTTGCCCCTGCGCCCAATTGCCGCGCGGGCACCCGGTCAGAATTGTGGGGCAAAGATGCGCCACCCCCTCATACAATTCCATTGCGTCGGACATGAGCGGAAGAGTGCCGTAGAAGTCCGTTTCGTTCTCAAGTTCATGCCAGAACTGCTTGGAGCCGACCTGCACTTCATATTGGCGCGGGGGCACACCCCACAGCAATTCACCAGCCCTGTCGAAGTCGGCAAGGACGCCATCGCAATCAAGAAAGATGCGCGGCCCACCCTCGGTCTGTCGGCTATTCATCAACGCCTCCTTTGAGTGACCTGATGGCACGGGCGATGCCTTCGGCGTCTAGTTTCGAGTTGACGTAGTAATCAGCCCAATGATCCGCCACCTTCGCAGCCTCTTCCAGCGCTACATCCCTATCGGAGAGGGCGGCGAGGATGCGGTCGCGAAGGTCGGACGAAATGCGAACGTGGCTGTCGCCCTTCTCCCCGGTGTCCACGTTCAGGACCAGCGTGTATTCGGGGCTATCCCGCAACTCCCTCACCAGCGCGCTATCGGCCTTTGGGGCGGGACGGGCGTTCCATGCGGCGATTGCTTCATCTGCGCTGTCGTAGAACGGGGCTTCAATGTTACACCCGTAGCACTGCACACGCCGAGAAGGACCGGAGTTATCCGACCCCTCAGCAGGATCGCAAAGCAGCCCCAAGTTCTCGCCGCTGGCCCTGCAAAACGGGCACGGCTTCAATTCATCCGCCATCATCAATCTCCAAACTCTCTGCAAATATCCTCGAAGCGCGGGAGCATCTTGCGTCCGTCCGCTTCTGCTGCCTTGCGTCCTCGCGCTGTAATCGCTGCTCGCAATTGCGCCTGTTCGCGCTCGATGCGCTTGAAGGCGGCGATCTGCTCGGCAAGCGAGGGTTCTGCGCCTGCTTTGACCAAGCGGGGCTTGTGGGCGCGGGTGGTCATGACAGGTTCTCCAACCTCCGCTCACGATATTGCTCGTATCTGTAGTCGGCTTCCTCGGCCTCGCGCTCGGCCCAATCCTCTAGCGCGCGTCCAGTGGCCTCCTCGAAAACCGCACCCTCTTCATCTTGCGAGAGAAAAACAGCCTTGCCGGTCTTGGCATCGTCAATGCGGATAACCTCGACCTCTGCTCCCTCAGCGGGCTGCCAGTATGTCGCCGGAACTGGCGGGGTCATGGAATATGTCACCATGATCTCCGCCCCGCGCTTGCCGACAGTGGTGTAGAAAGTGAACTCGTCCACCATCAATTCTCCTGTCCTGTGCAGTCTTCCAAGACCGTTTCGATCTGTTCGCCCTTCGCCATCGCAACGTCGAACTGCTCCTGCGTGATGTAACCGGCGTTAAGGCCAGCCTCCAAGAGCGGCTTCGGCGTTGCGTTGATCTGCTCCTGCGTCATCTCGCGGGGTTCGGGCGGCGCGATCCTCGGCGGGCCATCTCCCGTGATCTCGCGCAGGAAGTTCTGGAGCCGCCGCGTTGCGACCGAGTGCCTGCGCCGCGCGTCCTCGGCGCGGTCGCGCACGATGCCTTCGACCTCGTTCAAGAACCGCATCGGCGTGTGGATCGCAGCCTCAGCGCCCTTCTGGGCGAACGCGAACGGCAGGTCCGAGAGTGCGCGGACCATCGCCGCCATCCACGCCTGCATCTGCTCCTCCGCCATTGTCGGAGCGATCTTCGCGCCGATTGCGGCCAGCGCGCGGATCAGCTTGTGCGTTCTCGGGCCGCGCTTGCCTTCCAACTGTCCGTTGGGTTCCACCTCACAGGCCGGGATGTTCATCACCGACAGCCGGTTGAGAGCAGCCTCGACAGCCGGGGCGCTTTCCGCCAGCGCCTTGGCGTCGTCATGTGTCCACCTCCCCATGTCGAGAGCCAGAGCCGCGAGATCGCGGTCAGGCGTCGAGCCACGGGGAGCGTTTGCCAGTTCGCCCATGATAATCCCCTTCGATAAGTTTGGGCAGGCTCTTCGCCTGCAATACGAAGTCCAGCGTGGCCTTGAACCCGCGCTCGCCGTTGCCGAGCAGGAAGCTGCTCGTCTCGATGCTTTCGATGGCGTCGACGATCTGCTCCACCTCGAACTCCTTCAGGCGTGCGTTGAGCGATTTCTTCCGCGCCTCGGTCAGCTTCACCACCTTCGACAATCCGCAACTCTCGGCTGTCCTGTTCCACACCTCCAGAATGCGATCATGGATTTGCGGCTGCTGTTCTCCGTTAGGAGAACTCTGGTTCTGGTTCTGGTTCTGGTTCTGGTTATCACTTACATTCCCAGTTGAAGCACTCTTCGGAACAGTCTTTGCGTCAGTGTTGGGATCACTCTTCGGAACAGTGTTGCGCCCCCCCTTCCCGCCGAAGGATCGCTTCTCCCATTGATCGAAGGCCCGCTCTGCCTCGTCCATCGCTCGCGCCACAGAGAGGCAGCCGTTGTCCAGCCGCTCGACCTTCCCCATCAGGATAAGGTCTTCGAGGATGGCCTCGGCCTCCGGCACGTCGGACAGCATCAGCCGCGCCTCCAGTGGGGGCACAGGCTTGGCGGTATCCCAGATGTAGCAGCAGATATCGAAGTAAACCGATCTGTGCATTCTCGGGAGGCGGGCGGTCCCGCCCACCCAGTCGGAGGGGAAGAAGCGGACATACGAGTGACGTTCGGCAGGCATTAGGCTTGCCTCGCCACAGGTTTCGCAATATGTGTCGTCATAGTTCATCGCTCCTCAGAAGCGCTGGATAGGCCGGGTTGAGCGCGTTTGTTCGTCCTTTCGCGCTCCCCGGCTGCCTTATGCTTCAATTCACTCACTCTGGCAACTTCACGCAACCGAGTAACTCCGTCTGACCAGAACGGATGCTCTGGCGTCTCCCTGCGCTCCCACGCATCGGTGGCCCATTTCAGCAGGTCAACGCCATAGCGAGCCGTGAAGCCTGCGTGGGTCAATCCCTCGACGCTGATCGGGTCAGCATCTTTCGGGTCGAACACCTTCTGGTGGTGCTGGGGGCACAGGGGGGTAACGCGCTCGTGCGAACGCGCTATCCGCTTGTGTCCGTCGCTGGTGACGTGGTGGATGGTGGCCGGTCGACCGCACACAAGGCAGCCGACCGAACGCACCAGTTTGTGAAATGCCCGCTCTTCCGTATTCGGATCGCGAGACGCTTTCTCTTTCATTCGACCATGCGTCACCCGCCCCTCGTTGCGCCGAGGCTTTTCGCGCTTGGGCTTGAGGGGCGAGCGACGGAGCACTTACGCGCCCTCGGGGTGGCCGTAGAAGGTCTGAGCCGGGGTGTCATTGCCGACACGCTCGACCGCTTCCTTCATGGCATCGGTGAAGGCCCGGTCGTGGCCCCACAGTTCGTAGAAGAACGAGATCGAACCCCGGCCCTTGCGCCAGCGCAGGCGAACCGGCAGGCGGTAGATCACGCCATCGCGAAAGATCGGGATGTCGATGAAGAACATCGTCGGCACTTCGGCCTTGATCCCGCCGACTTCGGTTTCGTGCTCCTCGTTCAGCGACAGGCTGAGTGCGCCGCTGGCGAGATTGGTCGCCTCGGACACCACGGCGTTCTCGTAAACCTTCAGGCTCTTCGCGAGAGCCGTGAGGGTCGACCAGTCGGCGATGTTCTTCTCGCCGCCCATCATCGTGACGAAGCGCGCGGCGCTCTCGGGCACCTTGTCCACTTCGGCGACTTCGAGAACGCGCTCTTCGAGGAACTGAGCGAACTCAGCCATCGTCAGCGCCTCACCGTCCTTCGCCATCCATGCGTTCCACTCGTCGGAGACCGGGAACTGGAAGACCGCCCGGTGCTCGCCGAAGCGATATTCGCCGTGGGCGGTCGAACCGCTAGCGTCGTCATCGGTCACGAGGCTGTCGGCCCGGTTGTAGTCGAGCACGGCGGTCATCGAAGGGTTGCTCTGCTCGTCGATCACGAACACCGCGCTGTCGCTGTCGCCGAAGCGGTTCACGAAGTCGATGAAGCTGTCGAGCGAGCGGAGGCGTGCCGTGCCCTTGCGGGCAGAGGGCTTGCCATTCACCCGGTCGAAGTCGGAGGGTTGCAGCGGCTGGTGCGAGCCGTTCGGGAACAGCAGGACCGGAAGCTGCTCGCGCGTCGCCGGATCGGTGATCGTGTCGATTTTCGCGTAGCTGTGGTCCGCGATGAACTCTGCGGTCTCGTGCAGAGCCTCGCCGACGCGGGTTTCGGTAACTTCGGACATTCAGATTTCCTTCGTCTTGAGGTTGGGCCGGAACCCCCGGCCCGAGGGGTTGGTTAGACCGTGCGCGGAGCGGAACCCGCCCCGGCGTAGTCATCCTTGGGGGCGCGGTCGCCGAACAGGGCGTTCTGTCCAGCCGGATTGCGCCCGAGCGAGCCGTCTTCGCCGAGGAACAGGGCGGTGCCATCGCGCTTCTGGACCGGGGCCTTCACGGTGTATTGCGGCGTGAGCACGAAGATGCCGTTGGCGAGCGACAGGTCCAGCGAGATGGTCAGCTTGCCCTTCGCCGAACCCTTGTTGTTGTGGGCGTGTGCTTCCATTTTCTCGGCCAGCTTGCGCATCTCACTGGAGACATCAGCGTTGAACTGGCCCCCTTCGAGCATCCGCAGCACGTCGGAGACGTAGCCGCTGCGCTTGGCGACAGGCTTGTTATCGGCAGCCACTACGCTGCGGGCGTCAACACCGCGCTCGTCGTCGGCGTCAAGGATTTCCCCGGTGCTGGGGGCGGCACGTTCATTCATCATTCGTCCTTTCGTTAGGAGGGAAGGTTGGCCGTCAGGATGTCGGCCATCTGAGCCGAGGTCGAGGAGAACCCGGCATCATTCTGGTGAACAGCGATGGCTTCGCGCATGGCGCGTTCCATGCTGGCAACGCGCGTTTCGAGGCGCTTGATCTGTTCGGCGCTGCTGATCTTCTGCTCGCGCTCCACGATGGGAGGCGGGTTGTGATGGAAGGCGCGGTCGATCCAGACCTTCGCCTCCTGCCCGTTGCCATTGGTCCGCACGCGCCCGGTGTCGAGTAGGCGGTTTTCTTCGACCAGTTCCGAGCGACGCTTCCGCAGGCTGCTCTCGGGGGTCTCGGGGCGCAGCGCCCAGAGATCGTGATCCGTAAAGCCATCGCGGCGGCGGGCAGCATAGTCGAGCACGATCTGGCGCAGCGAGGTGCGCTTCACCTGCACGGCAGCGGCGCGGCTGGTAGAGTGGTCGTCGCGGCGAACGGTGCCCTTCGGGGGGTGCGCCAGTTCAAAGAGGTCAGCCATGTTCGTTCTTCCTTCTGCGTTTAGCCTCTTCAAGCGCGGTGCGCAGTTCCGACAGAACCGCCATGCGCGCATCGTTTCCAGTGCGCTTCAGACGCGCATTGCGATAGCGACCCCCAGACACACCGGCTTCGACTAACAATTCACCTTCGGTGATGCGCAGCTTAGCGCATTGCCTCTGGATGGCGTCGAACCTCCGGTCTTTGTTCACCGGACAGTAGCGCGCCTTGCTGACCTTGCGCTTTGCAGGGGCAAAATTAAGGGCGAACTTGTTCCTGTTGAGTAGCGGGTGCCCAGCGGCACGACACTGCACGATCCAGAAGCGCTCACGCGCCGATGGGTCGTCGGGCGCGCTTTCAAGGATCAGAACATCGTGGTCATTGTCCTTCATCCATACGCCAGCCCGACTGCCAGACGACAGATGGACAGCGATGCGCGCCTCGACATTTGTGCTCATGCCGATGTAGTGGAAGCCGCCTTCCCCAAAGATGCCGTAGATGCTCGCGGCGTCAGCCATCCCGCATCTCCGGCATATCGTGTCCTGCCGCTGCGCCTAAAAGCGCGAGGGTCTTGCGGTGCCTCACGGGCACGCCCTTCCTTTTCCAAGACCATACAGCCTGTCGGGAAATCCCGAAGTGAGCCATAATAGCCCTCATACCAACCCGCTCAACGGCGGCTGCGTCAGGGTGTTTGCTGTCCATGTCAGGGCATGTAGGCGGTAAACTTTTTTTACGCAAGGGGGTTGCGCTAGATTATTTTCACCCCTATTGAGGTCGAGACGGTCGAACAGATCGTTCCACTCAACAGGCGACAAAGGATGACGCCATGACACGCAAAGACTACGAACTTATAGCAGCCGCCCTCAAGCGCGCCCGTGAGCCTATCGTGGGTCAGGAGCAGGAGTTCAACGATGGCTATAGCGAGGCCATGGACAGCGCCGCTGAAGAGTTGGCTAAGGCCTTTGCCGAAGAAAACCGGCGCTTCGACCGCGCCCGTTTCCTCAAGGCTTCGGGGGCGGCGGAATGAGCGTCGAGCAGACCTATCGCGTGAGCATCATGCTCGACGCAGCCCGCCGCGCCCTGCGCGAGCACCCCACCATCGAGGCCGTTCGCGAATGCCGCGACCTGCGTCGCCAGCTTCGGGAGGCTTGAGGTGAAGCGCAGTTTCGAACTCGCCAAGCATCATATCCCCCAGCGAGGAACCCTGTGGTTCGTCGACGAGGTAAAGGCTGATCGGTTCGGCGTATTCGTCGACCCCTGTGGTTCATTCGGCAGCGAGATGGCTGCGCGCCAGTTCATCGCAGAACGGGGAGTAGTGGCGGCGCTGGGTGCTCGGTTCCACGAGGCCGCGAAGTGAGTGCGGCCATGATCGAGCAGGTCCGTCCGCACGTCGGCAACCTGCTGGAGAGGCGCGCTGTCGGCGACAGCCGCCCCTCCATCACCATCGCGATCCCCGGCGCGCGAATGAACGACGCCGACATCCGCGAGGTCGATGATGAAGGCTTCACCCGCTACTTCATGGGGCGGCTGGAGCGCTACCTCTGGGTTGATGTCGCCGACATCACCACCACCACGATCACTATTTGAAGGGCGAACAATGAGCGAGATTGGCAAAGCACTGGGCCAGAACGGCCACACCGAAATCAGCGTGCTGGCAAAGCAGTATCGCGAGGCCGAGGAGGCCTATCAGGACTGGGCGAAGCAGGCGCGCATCAGGAGCGCACAGATCACGCTCGCCGAGGAGGCTGGGGACACCGAGATGGTCCAGCAGATCAAGGAGCAGAAGGAGCGGGATTACCCCTCCAGCAAGTTCGTCCAGACCCACGACGCGCGGCGCGACACGGCGAAGGCGCTTTGCGCGGCCCTCGGCATCGACCCGGCTGATTTCAGGAGTGCGCTGGCATGACCGAGGAGATGAAGAGCAACGACGCGACGCGCTACGTCGTCGTCAACATCTCCGAGAGCGGCTCGATCTCGCAGGACTTCTTCCCCTCGGAAGGGGCTGCACGCGAACACGCCGAAGTCGAGGCGGCGGGCAACGAGGGGTCGACCTTCGCTGTCTTCCAGAAGGTCGGCAGCGCGCGGCTCGAACCCAAGGTGACGTGGAAAGGGGCGGCACGATGATCTGGACGAAGCAACGCATCACGGCCCTGATCGAAGAGGTGGCCCAGAGGGGGGCTGAGGAGGGATGGCGGCCCAAGAAAACCGCAGAGACCGTTCTCGACCGGCTCGAATACTTCGGCCTGTCCGTCGAGCCGGTCTGGATGACCCTCTCGCCGTGGCTGGTTTTCGGCCTCTGGATCGCGACCGTAATCGTGTGGATTTTCTCGTGACGCTTCGGGGCGAGCCTGATCGCTTTGTTACGCCGCGTGTGGCTGGGAGGTATTGATGGGCGACGAAGTATTTTGGGCCGAGGACGAGCAAGAGTTGATCGACTTCCTTGCCGAAGCCGTGAGCGCCAGCCTCGATGTTGATTGGCAGCCGCGTGACGCCGCCTTGTCGATCATCGCCGCGATGCACCATGAGGGCATTCGCTTCGCTCGCACAGAGGATGCGGAAGCGGGGAGCGGTTGGCCCATCGAAGAACTAACGCAGTGGGCCAATGGTTGGACCCGCGCGCCCGTCACCGTTTTGCAGGCTTTCATCGACGCGGGCCTGTGCAGCGATCAGCCACCGGAGCGCGAAGAAACGCGGCTGCCCGCCACCCCCAAGGAGACAGATCATGGATAATGAGAAGGTGCGCGAAACGAGCGCGTCACTGCTGGCGGAAGGCTGGCGTCATGTCGCTTATTACGACGAGGGCCAGTTCCATTGGGTTTCCGGCATCGCACCGCGCGACTGCGAACTTTATCAACGCGTCGATCAGCCCGCGACAGCCCACCGCCTCGCCTCCACAGCACAGCCAGAAGTCAAGGCGCTGGTCGAGGCGTTGGAGACTGCAATAGGTCTGCTCTGGGAGCATTGCGAGGGCATCGCGCCGCGCATTGAACCGCTTGAGCAAGCCCTCGCAGCCTACCACGAGACCCAGCCATGAACGGGGGCAGGGCACAGCAGCAGCGCTGCGACGAACGGGCCGCGCGCTCCCAGAACGAAGGGTTTGTCAGGCATGAGGGGCACCTCTGCGCGGTCGATCCCGCTCCTTTCCGCGAGGCGGCTGCGGCGCTTGAAGCGGGCGGCTCGCTCGAAGAGGCTATGAACTTCCTCTCGGAGCAGCACAGAACAACCCTGTTCTATGTCGAGAAGAGGCCACCTCTTCCGATGCTCGCCAGCAGGGGTGACGAAGCCCCGGCGATACTTCGCCAATGTGCGGATCAACTCGAAGGCCAGAAGGACGAACAATGAGCGAGAAGAAAAACCGACCGACCGGAGCCGAGATGGAACAGTTCGGCACTGTGGGGCAGATCATGGACAGCGAATGGGTGCCGGAAGAGGTGAAGCCGGTTGAGCCGATCCTACCACCCAAGCATCCCGACCAACCAGACTTCCCGCAGCCGGGTATCTACTTCGGGATGCCGGAGGAGGAATACCACGCTATCCCTGCACTGTCGGCCTCCGGCCTGAAGAAACTCTCGGCGTCGTCGATGGACTTCTGGGCGAATAGCTGGCTCAACCTCGACCGCGAAGAGAGCGAAAGCGCCTACCTCGACTACGGCAAGGCGGTTCACGCCTTCGTGCTGGAGGGCGAGGAAGCCTACCTGTCGCGCTACGCGCTCGAACTCGACGCCGACGACTTCGATAACGTCATAACGAGCAGCGACGAGATCAAGGCGGCGATCCGCAAGTTCTCGACAATGGCCTCGGTCAAGCCCTCCGGCACCACCAAGCAAGCCCTGATCGACCAGCTTGACGATCTTGGTCGCAAATATGGCGAGCCGGTCGACCTCGAAGGGACGGTCGCCCAGTTGCGCGAGCGGATTGCCGTGTTCAAGGAAAGCCAGCCCGTCGCCCCGGTGACACGCGTGACCGAGGAAGACCCCGATGGCGAGCAGGTGACGCGCCCAGCGCAGAAGTCGGACCTGATCGCGCAGCTTCTCGACCTCAATCCCGACGCGAAAATCTGGGATCACATGATCGAACAGCACCTCGCAAACAACGAGGGGAAGAACCTGATTTCGGTGAAAGCGGATTACCGCATCCGCCTCGCCGCGCGCATGATCGAGGCCAACCCGCACATTGGCCCCGCATTCAAAGGCGGCCACTCCGAGGTCACGATTATCTATTTCTGCCCCACCACAGGCATCCCCATGAAGGCGCGCTCCGACTACCTGAAGATGCGCGCGGTCGTAGACCTGAAGACATTCTCGAACACAACGATGTCGCCGGTTGACCGGGCAATCGAACGCGCAATCGCAAACTACCGCTACAACATCCAACACTGCATCTACGACGAAGCTGTCGAGGCGGCGAAGGCGATGATCCGCGAGCGAGGTGTGCGGGCGGTCTTCGATTGCGATGGTCCGGTCGCGGCGGTGGCGGCGGGGCGGCAGGAGTTTTGCTTCAAGTGGGCCACCCAGACCGAGCCTTCCAGTTTCATCTTCGTTTTCCAGCAGAGCGGCGTCGCGCCGGTCACGCGCGGGAAGATCATGCCTCGCGGCACAGTCTTCTCCACCACCAACATGATCCTGAAAGAACTCAAACTGCTCTGGCGCAACTGCGCCGAGACCTACGGCACCGACCCGTGGGTCGACCTTGCCCCCCTCGAAGAAATCGAGGACGAACGCATCCCTCTCTACGCCACCGATCTTGGAAAGGACTGACATGACCGACACCACGCAACAGCCTGAGCGCAGCCTACTACCCGCCACCATCGGCAGGGTCGCGGCCAGCGAAAGCAAGGGCTACATCGTCCCCACCAACGCGGAAGAGGCCTACGAACTGGCACGCCTGCTCGAAACCAGCGCGGGCAGCAGCTTCAAAGACCTCAACCAGATCGCCACTGCGATCTTGGCGGGGCAGGAGGCTGGCCTCGGCCCGGTGTATTCCGTCCAGAACATCGCGATCATCAACGGTCGCCCGTCCATGTGGGGGAACGCAATCCTTGCTTTGATCCAGTCGAGCGGCAAGCTGGAGGACTACAAGGTCCAGCGCATCGGCCCCTCGTTCGACATCGACAGCGCCGAGATCAAAGACTGGCCAGCAGACTTCGGCGTGACGGTCACGATGAAGCGCAGGGGGCAGGAGACCCCGTATGTCGGCAAGTTCACCGTGGGCGATGCCAAGCGCGCAGGCCTCTGGATGAACACGCGCAAAAGCCCGTGGATCAACCACCCACTCGACATGCTTGAGCGCCGCGCGCTCGGCAAGGCGGCGAACAAGGGTTTTGCCGATGTCCTCGCCGGTCTCGGGGTGCGCGAAGAGCAGGAGGATTATCACTCCCCGAAAAATGAAGTTGACCACAGCAACCTCCTGTCGGACGAACCCGACATCCTCTCGGACGAGCCGGTCGAAGAGATCGAGGACGCCGAGATCGAGGAGGTCCAAGACCCAGACCGCCTCCGCGAAGACCGCGATGAAATGCGCGAATTGTTCGAGGGGGACGATCAGTGAGCAAGGCCAAGATCATCCCGAGCCACCAGCAGGCACAGGACATCGGCAATCGTGCATTCGGACCCGGCACATTCGTCGTCTTCGAGTATGTGCAGGCTCGCTCGAACCTGACGCTTTTCGGTGCCGAACGCATCTCCGACCAGCGCCGCATCTGGTCGCAGTAATCCGCGCGCGGCGGTTCCCGCGCAAACGAAAGGACGAATACCATGAATGACATCGCCACAATCCAAGAGTTCGCCGTGGGCGCAGTGACTATCGCCGCTGACCGTGAACGTGCCGTTCGCGCTGAAATCCTGAAAGTCGGCGACCCGGTGCGCGTCTTGCTGAAGCCCGACTATGGGGACATCGCCGTTCATACCGGGGTGATCGTCGGGTTCGAGCCGTTCACCGAGCGTCCGACGATCATCGTCGCTTACGTCGAGGTGTCCTACAGCAAGGCCGAGATGAAGATGCTCTACTTTACCGGCGACGAGAAGCAAAAGGCTGAGATCATCGCTGCGCCCCAAGACATCAACATCGAAATCGAGCGCGGGCGAGTGATCGACTGGTTCAACTCGGAGGAGCAGTCGAAACTCGCCGAGATCGAGGAAATCCGCTCGAAGCGCCAGTATTTCCAGCGCTACTTCGGGAGCGTCATGGCTGACGTTCCCCAGCAGATCGAAGCCTGACTTCATCGCACGGCGGCATGGTCAGAGCGTGCCGCCCACGATGCAGCCGCATCTCAACAGACGAAAGAGGAAACGAACATGGCAGTCTATCTCGTGACGAACAAGAAAGCGCCCGAGGGCACACTCCCCCGCATGGTCGAGGCGCGCACCGCAGCCTCGGCGATCTCGCATGTCGCTCGCGACGAATACGGGACCACTCCGATCAGCACTGCGCAGGCGGTTAGCTGGTCGAAGAAGGGCGTCGAACTCGAAGACCCGAAGGCGACCGAGCGCCCCGCCAGCGAGAAGGGCGGTGAAGAATAAGCCTGCGCACCGCATCGCGCAGGACAGGGGCGGCGGTAACTGGCTTCCCGGCAGATTGCGCCGCCCCGCACTACCGAAAGGACGAACATGACTTGGGAAACTTACACAGCGGCTTTTCAGCGAACCTTTCCCAAAGGGAGCAGGATCGAGCAAGTGCGGGGCGGGGTCGATCTCGTCTTGACCTGTGCCGAGGGGCACGAAGAAGTCGAGCACTTCAATAAGCGGATGCCGCCCGACAAGGCGAAGGTCCATCTACAGAACAAGGGCTGGCGCTTCTGGGGAAAGAAAACCCGGTGCCCGACCCACAACGAAAAACAGCAGAGCGAGGAGAAACAGGTAGTGGAAGTTCCCAGCGAGGTCGCCGCCGTAGTGACCCAGAGCAGCACCGATGCCAAGGCAGCAAAGCGTCAAGCCTTCCTGTGGCTCGACGAGGTGTTCGACGAGGATCATGGTCGATACAAGCCGGGTCACTCCGACGAAACGGTCGCGAAGGAAACCGGCCTGTCCGAACGGGCGGTTGCCGAATTGCGCGAGGAGTTCGGCTTCGAGATCAAGGAGCCGCCCGAGTTCCGAGAATGGCATCAGCGCGTCAACCAGATCGAGACCAACATCAAGGCCGTCGAGGTCGGGATGAACGAGCGGATCGAGCAGATCAGGGTCGACGGAGCAGACACTATCAAGGCCCTGCTCCAGCAGACAGCAGACCTGCGCACGAAGGTCGAGCAAACGATCAAGAAGGCTGGGTGGGAATGAAGGTCTGCGCGCACAGGAAGACGGTCTATGCTGGAGCAAGGAAGACGCGCTGCCTCGCCTGCGGCGCGCGCTTCGCCTTCGTCAGCATCGACCCGGCCAACTCACCCCTGTCTTACAACAGCCGGTGGTCCTCTCAGTTGCCGAGGCCCGCCCAGTAATCGCGCCACCACTGCGCGTTGTTGGAGCAGACGAAGAGCCGCCCCTCAATCGTGAGCAGGTAGGCCGTGACCAAGCCGTTGCGCTCGTAGATCGAGGCAACGGCTTTTTCATGCTCGGCGCGCGCCTGCTCGACCGTCTCGACCTTGGCCCAGTCGATCACGTAGGCCGAGGGCAGCGCCGGTCTCTCGGGCACTCCCTCGCACACCATGCGACGAGGGTTGTCGAGGTCGGGCCGTAGCGGCTCGCTCTGGGGCGTCGTTGTGGCGCAGCTAGCCAGCAGGAAACAGGGCGTCGAAAGGATCGCCGCCAGCGTCGAGCACTTCATCAACCTTCTCCTTCTCGCGCTTCAACTCTTCCAAATAGGTGGCCTCGCGCTCCAGCGCGCCCTCCTCCGCGCCTTCGGCAGCGGCGCGGCTCTTCCGGTCCAACTCCGCAGCCGCAGCCTCCCAGCGCGCATTGACCTTGACCTCGCGGCCATCGGCGCGGCTCTCGCCATACGCGAGCACCGCGTAAATGATCGCAATGGCCAGAGCGCCCGCTCCGATCAATTTCCAAGGCAGACCGCTCAGGACAGCCGGGATTGCAGGAAGCGCCATAGAGCCTCACTCTCCTCTTGACCGAGTTACTCGGTATGTGCATTACCCATTTCAGGACGAACACAAGGACGAATACCATGACGAACACAGCGGTCGAATCGCCTGCGCCTGAGCAGCCCTGCCAGTTCTGCGGCGCACCCTTCATATCGAAGGCCCGCAACGGGTCGGGTCTCTATTGCTCGACCAAGTGCAAGGACGACATGGGCAACTTCATGGCGAAGGTCGGCAAGCGCATCGCCGCCGACGCTCTGCTTTGGCGCAGGACGCGCGGGGCGGCGGGCGTTGGCGCAGCCGCCTTCAAGCGACTGTGCGCCCTCCTTGATGAAGGGAACGAAGAGTTCCGTCAGCGCGACGCTGCCGAGGGGGTGAAGCGCCCGCCAACCATCGACAGCTATGTGGCGGCAGTGAACGCGGGCAAGGGTATCAGGCGGGGCCTTGATCGTCATTGACGTGGCGGGAGACATCCATCTCCACGCCATCGCGAGACCCCTTGAACGAAAGCCGCCCGCCCGCGAGCACGATCACCACCAGCACCGCGAGGGATAGCGCCTGCACACCGATCTCGATCAGGAGCGCAGTGCCGAGCGTGTCGACCTGCTGCTCCATCAGGTTGAAGCACGACTGGATCGCGACCTCCGGCCTGCCGGTGGCATACTTCGCAGCGCCCAGCGCGCGAGCACACCAGTCCTGCTCGGACAGGATCGAGATGAGCCAGATCGAGGTGCCGATGATGAACGCGCTGGTAATGCCAACGGCTACCAGCGCCCACGTCCTGATCGCATTACGGATCACTGGACGTTCCCGATGCGGTGATCGAACCAGCCGAACGCGAAGTCCTCGAACCGGCTGTCGTCATCGGCGAGGGAGAGGTAGTGCGCGCCCTGTAGCGTGTCGAGCGCGCGCAGCAGGACGGTCGAGCCGCGCGCGCCGCGCTTGGCCAGAAAAGCCTTGAGCGCCCTGATCGTGGCGGGACCGACTGCACCGTCCTCGGCGATGTTGGCGTAGTGCCGACCGCGAGAGTTGAAGGCGTTGAGTGACTGCTGGAGCCAGAGGCCCGCCCGACCGACACCAGCGTTGACGCCCGTGTCGATCAGTTCCTCCGCTACCTTGATGTCGAGCGCGGCTACGTCATCGAAGTTCGGTGCGACGACGTAGCGGGTCCAGTAGATCGAGAAGGCAGTCGAGCGCGGCAGGTCGCGCATGTGCCCGAGATAGCCGTTCGCCCGCGCGACGCGCTCGGTGATGCCATACTTGGTTGCGCCACCGGGGTCGCTCGGATGGTCGACGAAGCCGCCCTCCACTTCGATCACACCGTCGATGATCTTCTTCAGGCGAGGGTTCATTGTTCATCCTTTCCGAACATGGCGTTGAGCATCGCGAGCACGCGCTGCCCGAAGAACTCGACCGCGAGCAGGCCGGAGAAGCCGAGGCCGATGCCCCAGACCACCGCCATGCCGGGGCCGAGTGGAGTGCCGCCGCCAATCTCTCCGGTGACAATCAGGAAGAGGATCACCAGAAGCAGGAGCGTGAGCGAGACCTCCTGCACCCGCGACAGCTTGCGCAGAGGAGGGGGAGCAATCACACGTGCGAGGATCAGCCCAGCCACGGAAAGCCCCAGAGCCATGACTGGAACGTCGATCCCTGCGATGGTGACTAGCGCTGGTCCGATGCTGGGTGCAGCTACGGCCAGAAGGGTAGTCAATTTCATGCCCCCGCCTTTGCAATGGTCACTCCTATAGCAATGACCAGCACCATCGCGGCAATCTTCACCTGCCCCTTGATGGTCTCCCATCGGGGGCGGCTCAACAGCACCCGCGTCTCGCGGACAAGCTGCTGCGGGAGGACTTGCATCCCCCACGCAGAAAGCACGGCGGCACAGACGAAGGGCGCGACCGTAAGCCCATCACCGATGCGGTCGATTAGAACGAGGCCTTCCAGCGTCGCGCGCGACACTTCGCCATAC
>TARA_R100000808_G_scaffold6623_1_pt1 | contig 23589 bp, 15 predicted proteins | sample TARA_R100000808 | Tara Oceans TARA_R100000808 (sample SAMEA2622852) | marine metagenome | biome: marine biome (ENVO:00000447); feature: marine epipelagic mixed layer (ENVO:xxxxxxxxx); material: "saline water (ENVO:00002010), including plankton (ENVO:xxxxxxxx)" | depth 140 m | reverse complement strand
TGTAAGAGAATATAAAGATGCTGATAATAGTTGGGTAGGAAATGGCGTATGGTGGGTTTCATCTATTACAAATACTCAAGTGTTTGTTTGTAAAAGAAATACTGATTTAGATGATGTACCAGGAAATGCAGACCCTATTAGAGTATCTTTTAGACCTTTTTATTACTATGGCATGAGAAGAGGTAATAACTTTATATATAGAATAACTCCAGAAGCAAGAGTTATTGCTACTTCTGGCGCAAGTTCTACAACACAATATAAAGGATTAATTGAAAAAAGTCAGGAATTAAACTTTCCTGTTGAATCAATATGCTGTTCTTATAGTAAAGATGGTAGTGGTACTGATGGTGGTCATATATATGCATTATCTTCTTTTGGAGATAAAATATATAGATTAAATGTAAATATTAAGTATGATGAATGGACTTCAACACAACCATCTAATACAGAAATTATTAGTATGGAATATAAATCTTTTAAATGGAGCAACTTAAGAACAGATGGAGATACAGGAGCAGGTGCTTCAGATTATGTATTTGATTCTAAAGCATTTCAAAGTACTCCAACGATTAAAATATCTGGAATGCCTTCTGATATTATAGAGACAAAAGGACCTCTTTCTACTTTTGATTGGACTCAAGCTACTAATTCGCATGCTGATGTAGACCCTAATAAATTTGACACAAGATTATGGCTTCAGAGTTTTCCTGTTGGAGAGCAAGATACATTCACTGATGGTGATAGATTCTTGTTTTGTGCTAAATCTGAATATGCTACAGGAGATAATACGGTTTATTTTGCTGATAGAACTCCTCCTACTGTAGCTAGATATGGAGCTCGTCATCGATATACTAGAGATGGAGATAAGTGGGGAGCTGGACCGTTTGCTAGGTCAGATGATGCAAGCTATGCTGATAAATCAGGAAATGATAACATGGAACCTGGATATGTTGCGTCAAGAGCTCTATTTTGGACAGGATGGACAGAGACCAAAAGTCATAATAAAATAGGTCATTGGAAGCCTTTAGGTTCTTTTGATTTTGAAACAATGAAAGCAGCTACATATCAAGGGAGCGAAAAATATAGTGCAACTACTTATTCTAAACCATATGTTAATTGGGGTTATAATGTAGGCTGGGATGGAAATGGTAGTAAAAAAACAGCTATAAAAGTAGCTAGATACGGTTTATTTCAAATAGCTGATAATGATGGTGATGGTCTATTAGATGGTACAGGTGTAATAGTTCCTAATACAGCTAATACAGAAGTTAAATATGGAACTCTAGGAAGAAGACTCTCCTCTCATGCTGTAGGATTAATAGGTTCATCTGAATTAAATTGGATTAGACACGCTGGAAGAATGCTGGGGAATGGCAATAGTAATGTAGAGCATTATACGGCTAATAAAGATACAGGAGAGGATTTGAATTTTAAAGGAGCGTGCATGCATGATTTCCCTGAATATATGGATGCTAGCAAAGTCGTATTTGTTTGTACAGATATGCATTTTGGAGATTATCCTCAGAAATCTTTTTATAGTGTTGCAGTTGCAGAATCAGCAACTGATTTTGGAGCAGGAGACCATAAATTTTATACAAAATGCACAACAACTGCTAATAATTATTTGCAACCTGGAGATTTGGTTAGGTTTGACGGTACGGGTAGTTGGGATGGTTGGGGTAATTCTTATCATGTTGTAGCATTGGATACTACTAATCCTAAAACAGTTTTTTATGTTGCAGAATTAACAGAAAGTCCAGGAACAGCTATTGGAACTAATAATTCAGGAGATGTTGTTTTAGGAGGATTTAGCTATAATAGGTCTAGCTCTGGACATGTATATAAAGGACCTAGACCAGAAACGCACGGAGATGATATTCCTTATCATTTTGCTTTAAATGACACTAATAAGCAAGATGGAACTATATTTAATTCTCATGGAGGTTTTAGCAGATTATGGTATACTGAACAAGATAATTATGGGCCAAGATGGGGAGCCCCTTCTTTTCCTTTTGAAACAGACCAAAGCTATAGTACTATAAGTTATCGAAAAAATAATCCTCATATTTTCCCAGCTTTTCAAAATTTAGTAGAACAATTAAATTGGCAATCTGGTTTTATGATAAGACCTTTTGATATGGATAATGCAGGCTTTTCTAGTTTACTTATTGCAGAAGGATTATCTGTTGATATGCCAAGTTATCCTGATGCTATATATCATAATACTAATGTACTTAAAAGCGCAACAGGAGATACTGGTAATCAATTAGCTTCTAGACTTTTTATAGCAAGTCCAGGTGAAGTAGATGAAGCGGGGGAATTGCAAGATTCTAAAATATTTGTCTGTGAATGGAGTTTTTTATATCCTAATCAATCTTCTTTTATAGATGCTGAATGTATGTCTCATGATAGAGATACCACATCAGAAAATAATGGAGATGCAAGTGAAGTTTATTTTTCAGGAACTATTGATGCTTATGATTCTGCTGCTGATTCAGCCGTTGGAAAATGGGATGCCACTATACATCCTGTGTTAGACTTAGATTTTGATGATATTACATGTGCACCTTCAGATACATTATCACAAGGTCAAGATATAAATCCTGCAACCATTTATGGTATTATTGATACTGTTTCATGGGCTTCTCCTTCAGGTGGTTGGAACAATACTACTGGAAGTAATAAAGTTCATACAGAAGTAAGTGCAACTTCAACTTCAGGGAGTGGTACAGGTGCAACATTTAGATTTAGTGTTAACTCTTCAGATACAACTTCTATTGGTAAATATTATAGAAATAGAGGTTATGGTTATGCAGTTAATGATACTATAATTTATACTGACCCTGATAGTTCAGAAACAATGCAGGCTACAGTTACAAGTGTTGTAAATGATAGTTGGTATAGACGAAAAAATGTTTTAGCTGGACTTTATATTACCGTAGTAGACAAAGATACTGGACTTACTCAGACAAGAAAGATTGTAGGAAGTTATTCACCTCAATTCGGTGCATCGCCATATGATGTTACACAAGATGGCTCCTTTTATGTATCAGTTCATTATCCTTTTAGTCATACTCCAATAGCTCTTGATAAATTCTATATATGGAAGCATAGTTTAGTTGCTACAGCTCCAGTAAGATTAGTAAAAGAAGAAACGTTAAGAATTGATGGTACATCTACATATTCTAAAGACCCTGTATTATCGGGTAAAATGTATCCTCAGTCTGGAACTGCTACATTCGATGGGTCTACAGCAGGCTTAATTACTTCAGATAGCTTTCATAATTTAACAACAGGAGATTTGGTTAGTATAGAAGGAACTGATTCTTTCAATGATACTTATTCAATTACTGTTAAAACTCCTAAAAAATTCCAAGTTACTACGAGTGCATCAGCAGCTCCTGAGGTAGGTACTTGGACATTAGTTCAAAATAGTAGTTCATCTGCGGCTAATCCTATTTCTACTCCTTTAAATAGCCCTGCTATTAAGATGAACTTTGGCGATTTAGATATGAGAAAGTTAAAAAATACTATAGTTACAGATAGTACTGATATTGATGCTTCAGGTGGCCTTGGAGGTTCAGGAGAGGCAAGAGTTACAACTAGTGCCAATCATGAATTATTTGATGGAGATGTAGTTACTATTTATCAAGATTCTGCTAGTGGTTCTGATAATTATAGTGGAACTTATATAATTAAAGACAAAGCTGCTGCAACATTTGATATTGTTAATACTGATACTACAGATGATACTAATGAAAATAATGTTTATACAAATCAATGGGGAGGTATTGGAGCCTCAACAGCAGGGTCTAGTACAGTAGGAGAAATAAGAGCTGGATTGGCTCAATGGGATAAAGGAAATATTGCAGGAAATGTAGCTAGGTATGATGCTACTGATGATACTAGATTTATTAATATTACTGAAACTTCTGTATCTATCAAAGCTGCTACAATAACATCTACTACAGGGTATTTTAATAAAAATACAGATTATAGATATAAAATCTCTCTTATATATGATGGTTATCAAGAAGGTCCTTTATCTTCTAATAATTGGTCTTATAGAGGAACAGATTCTAGAAGTGCTCTTGATGTACAGATTAAAGTAAAAGACTTTAGTAAAAGATTAACATCTGTATGCTTATATAGAAAAGATACTTCACAAGATTTATATAGACTTGTCAAACAAATTAAAACAGATACAGGTTGGGCAAATAATGGAGAAGAATGGTTTTATAATATTCAAGATTCTGGTGAGTTAAAAGCTACTTATGAAGCTAGAACTGGTATATCAGAAACAAATAGAGACTTGTCTATTAAGTATGGAATATCGTGTGAATTAGATGGCTATTTGTTTGTTGGAAATTGTTCTCATAGTGAAATTGAAAATGCTTCAAACCAAATATTTAGGTCTAAACCAGGAAAATGGAGTATATTTGATTGGGCTAGTGATTTTGTTCTTATTAATAGCACTCCTACTGCAATGGTTCCATTTTTAGGCAAACTAATGGTATTTGATAAAAATACTATATATAAAATTAATCCTCAAAATTTAGTAATAGAAGATATATTTGAAGGTATTGGATGCTCTGGCAAGAATAGTGTTATAGTAACTGAATATTCGCTATTTTTTGCTAATAAACAAGGAGCATATATGTATGATGGTAAAGCTCCTATAAAGATATCCTCTATAATACAAAGTGGAGGAGATACAAGTATGCTATCATTAACAGATAGTAGTACTTTAGATACTAATGAGATTGATGATTTAAGCTGGGAGAATACTGCTGGTAATGATAGCTCAGCTCCTCCTTATGTTACATTTGATTCTAAGAATAATTTAGTATATTTTATAGTAGAATACAATTCTCCTGAAGTTAAAAAATACGCTCAAGGTGCTAGTTATTCAGATTTTCCAGGCTCTAATCTTGTTAAAAGAACTTATATATGGACATTTTCTTTTGAAAAGAAAAGATGGGATTTATGGGAATTAGCCAAAAATGATTCTGTAGGAAAACCTTTTATAGGCAAAGATGGAGAAGTGTTTGTTTCAATAGGTAATGGTATATTCCAAATACAAGGAGGAAGCGATAATCTATTATATACATGGTTAAGTAAAAAGTTAATTATGGGGAGTTCTTCTATTAAAAAGGTATTTAATAAAATTAAAGTGATTGGTCCGAAACAAAGTCTAATAAAAGATGGAGTATTTGAAACTGATACAGATAAAATTATTGTATCTACTGATGCTGGTAGAATTACTTCTGGAAGTAGCAGTACAACTGCAAATATGGTATATAAATCAGATGGAACTGAAAGTGCTGATTATAAGTTAAAAGGTTCCAATAAGACAGCAAAATGGCTTCAAGTTAAATTTGAAGAAATGGAAGAAGATATTAGTGCTACAGCCTTTATATACAGATTAAGGTCTATCAAGTAATGGAAAAAACATCTATAAATACAAATGTCAAAGATACTCCAGATATTCAAAGAGCTTTAGAAACTATAAGAACTGAACTTGACCTTATAAAAGAAAAGATAAATAACGTACCTAAAGATAATGAAGATGAAACTCAAGGTGAAATAGGTTCTATAAGAATTATAAAAAACAATGAAAATGAAAGTTTACTTGAGATAAAATCTGAAGATGGTTGGAAAAAACCTATGATAGGAGAAACTCCTGTTATTTTAAAGAAGGTATCAACTAACAACAAGATGCTTAAAAAAAAGTTTATAGATGAGATAGAAACAGAAGATACTGATACTGATAACGATATTGCTAAGAAAACAATATTTGACGAAAAAGCAGACAAATTTGTAATGGCTAGACCTGATTATACTAGTGGTTGGGTAAATTTAACAGACCAAGATACAACAGGAACCCATCCTTTAGAAACTGTTCCTTTATTTGGAATTTATCAGTTTTCTATTAATGCAGGAGCTACCATTCAATCAGGAACTATGGGCTCTCAAGCAGGAGAACATTCTTTTCTTGAATTTACTAGTACTACATGGAAAATTATAGGAACTGATTATTATGGGTTTTGGGGTAATGGAAGTGGTGATTATGATAAAATAAATTATACAGGATGGACTGGTGGTGACTCAGGAGAGGATACTACTAATGCAACAATACAAATAAGAGTGTTGCTTTGGAAATAACTTGTTTAATAAAGGAAAATATATGTATATTATGATGATGAATACTTGGAGAATATAATGGGTTGGTTTAGTGATGCCTTATTTGGCAAGAGAAAACGTTTAGACCAAAGTAAGCTAGATGATTATATGGCTCCTACAAGGCAACTTGTTGAGCAACAAAAAGATATAGCTCAGCAAATGCTTGACCCTAATTCTCAAATGCAACAAGAGCAAAGAGCTTTAATGAATCAGCAATATAGTGACCAAGTAGCTCAGCAAAATCAAGATTTACAAGCTACTGCTGCTATGAGAGGAGTATCTCCTGGACAAATAGCTCAAATGCAAAGAGCTAGTATGAATCAATCTAGAGGACAATTTGCTTCATCGATGAAAGACTTAGCTATGCAGCAGCAAAGTGGAGGATTAAATCTTTTAGGGCAAATGACAGGTTGGCAAGAGAAAATGGATTCTAATAGAGCTAATGCATATGTACAACAAATTAATGCTCATAATCAAAGAAGAGCAGGTAATATGAGCATGGCTGGAAGTTTATTAGGAGGAGTAATAGGTGGAATGGATTTTAATAAATTATTTGGTGGGGGAGAGCAAGTGCAAGATGATGTTCAAAACTATATTACAGGAGCTAGCGCTCCGCCATTGGAATTCCCAGACTATGGAGCGGGCGGATAATGGCTATAGATTATACGGGATATAGTTCATCATATGGCGGTGGTGCTTCGCATCAGGCTATGGAGGGAGTTGGAAGAGGTTTAAGCAAACTAATAGGCAGCATTCCTACAAAAGAAGAAAAATTTAATAATTTTGAAAATACATTCTTTAATAATAAATTTGGAGGAATTGATGGTCAATGGCTTATGGATGAAGACGGAGGAATTAGCTTCTCTGCTATGACGCTAAATCCAGATTATGACCCTCTTGATGAAGCAAGCTCAATGTATACTATAGGCGATTTTTCTCCTTTAGATAGAAATAAAGATTATAGAAGTTATCAGTCGCAAGCATTAGATGAATTCGGTGAAAAGAAACTAGGAAAAATGGGTGGTATCGACCCAATAAGATTTGGCAAAAAATATGACCAGTTAGAAAAAGCTCAAGCTATAAAAATTGCACAGTCCTTAAAACAATTAAAATATTCAAACCCAGAAAAATGGGATAATGATAAAATTTATGAATCATTACAAGAATCTAAAAATTTACCTATTTATAATTTATTACAAAAACACGGCTTATTAGCTATGGACCCTGATTTGTCAATGATACAAAAAGATGCTAGATTTTCTGATTATATTCCTGAAGACCCTTGGAATTCATATGTAGATAATTTGACTAGTGATAAAATTAAAAGTTGGCCTACTAAAGTTTTAAGTTTATTGTCAGGTCTTGGCATAACATATGCAGGTGGTAAACTTTATTTAAAAAAAACAGGTCAAGAAATAAAAGATGTTGGTTTTATTAAAAATATGTTAAAAAGTAGATTCGGAAGAGTCATTAAAGCTGGATTAGCAGGTGCAGGTGTATATTTGGGGCTTCCAGCTGCAGCTCGAGCGGTTACTGAAAAGGTATTTCGTGGAGATGAAAAAGCTCAAAATTTAGCAGGAGCAACTACTGAAATGACTTTAAGTGGTATTTGGACTGCAACTAACATTATTGGAAGAAAAAAAGGCAAATGGTGGTTAACAAGAAAGTTAATGAATAAACTTGGCAAAGGATTTATGATGAAATTTATAGCTAAATCAGGACTATCTGGATTAGGTGCTGGCGCTACTGGCGGAGTAAGTTTACTTCTTAGTGCAGGATTTTTAGCGAGTGATATATATGCAGTATATAAAGCTATTCAAGATATAGCAAGAGAAGAAAATATCAATATTTAATTATAAATGTGGCTAACGGACAAGAACAAAATTTTCAACCTCAAATAGATGCTCAACAGACTCGTCAATACATTAAGATGTATGGAGAGAGTCCTCATAGATTTAAACCTCAAGACTTAGAAGTTTTAAGATTACATGCTCAATATCATAATGTCCCTTTTTATGAAGGAGATTTTGGTATTGTGGATTCAATTAAACAATTTGCTGGTGGTCTTATAGAAGGCTTTACTACTTTCAATGTAATAGATGAACCTCCTGATAATGAATACGAAGCTATAATAAGAAGTATAGGTCATTTAGCTGGATTTGCTCCTGGCTTTGCAGCTGCTCCTATAAGAGGTTTAGGTGCTTTGACTAAATCTAGAACTTTATTAAGAAGTGCTAGAGCAATAGGTGGCGTTAAATCCGTTCCTCTTCTTGGTGCTGACTTTCTTACTAAAAGAGCTAAGAAAATAGCAAAACCAATCTTAAAAAATCTTCCTAATTCCAGATTTAAAGCAATGTCTGTTGCTTCTAAATTCTTACTTGGTAATAAAGCTAAGCATATTATGGAAGGAGCATTTCACTTAGGTGCTGCTAGTAGTATATCTACTTGGCAAGAAGGTGTTGATGGTATGATGCATAGTTTCTTTGGAGGTGCTGTAGCTGGTGGAGCTTTTGCTGGTATGGGTAATCTTATTAATGTAGGTAATAAAAAAGCAAATGTATTTGCAAGAGGACTTGCAGGTAGTTTGTTCCAAGGTCTTCATTCTACAGCAAGAGGAGCAACTACTCCAGAACAAATATATGAATACTTGCTAGGTGCTTATTTTGGAGGTGTTGCGAAGCCTTGGTTTAAAGTTAAAGCTAACAAAAACATTCAAAAAATGAATGAACAAGCTAAAAAAGACCCTAAAATGGAAATACAAAGAGACCCTGAATTACTTGAAGGATTTGCAGAGCAACCTGAAATAGTTCAAAAACATACAAAAGAATTAGCCAAAGAAATATTTGGCGATAGTGTAGAAAATGCTGGTATTGCTCATATGCTTATGGAAAGACTTGGCATTACAGATAAAATACCTGAAGAAAAGCTTACTACTACTGGATATGAAATGCTTTCTAAGATTAAAAAGAAAATGAAGAAAAAAGATGGACCTGCTAAAATAATATCTATAGCTTTAGGAACAGGTGAAAAAGGGTTAACAGAGCAATTTTCTAAAGAATTAGAAAGAGCTGGTATCCCTGTTATTAATTATAAACCAGGCAAATCTAAACGAAGTCGAATAGGTGAAGATGTAGAATTAACTGAAAAAGAATTATTTGAACAGCAAGAAGCTATGAATACAGCTAATAAAACCCTTAGACATAGTTTGAAGAATATCGATGAATCGACTATGAGGCTTATTTTAAGAAGTATCTATCAATCTAATAAAGGGGATGCTGTCTTTGGAATAGGAGAAATAGAAAGGTCAAATAAAGATACTAAATTAAATGGAAGAACTATCAAAGATAAAAATGTCAAATGGGGTGTTCAATCTGCAGTAGATAAAAAGAAACCTATATACATATTTGATACTAAAAGTAACGTTTGGCATACGTTTAATTATGACCCTAAAATTAAAAGATTTGAACCTATTAAAGAAGTACCAACCTTAACAAAGAAACCTGTTATATTAGCAGGTGGAAAGCCCAATCCTAATACTAAAAAAGCTATTAAAGATATTATAAAACAATCTATGGGGAAAGTTGTCAAGCAAACACCTCCTGGAAAAGATGAAAAGCGTACTTCTATAGCAGATATGCCAGAGAGACATCCTGAGACATGGAATCAGTTATGGGATATTGCTAAAAGGAAAAAAGATTTATCTGAAAAGTTAGAGAAGGCAAATACTTCTAAAGAAATAGATAGATTGACCAAGGAATATGATGAATTGGTTAGCGAAGAAAGCTTGTTATTAGAATTAAGACCTACTGAATATATTGATATGGAAACAGGTGTTCTTATGAATGATATTGATACTGGTGGAAAATTAGATATACCAGTATTAATGAAAAAATCAGAGTATTTTGTAAGAACTCATTTGCCTCATTTATGGGTTAAGGAGGATAAACCTAGAGAATCTATGTTAAAGAGTGCTAAAATGGTTGAAGAAATTATATCTAAATATGAAGATTCGGGAAGTAAAGAAATCAAATCTGAGCAAGCCGTAAAAGATATAGAAACAGAATTAAATACAACATTAAAAGATACTGCTAAAGGAGAGATTCGTAGATGGATTAGAGAATTAAACTTGTCTAAACCTGTATCATTTATAAGAGTAGATTCTAAAGGCAATGTAAGTTTAACAGACCCTAATAGACCTAGAACATTATCAGGTAAGAATAAACTTGAAAAAGAACCTGTAAAAGAAATAGAAGTTGTTTATGAAGAGCAAGGTGGTAAATATAAAAAGGGAGCAAAAAGCGCTTATATTGTTTTAGATGCAGTATCAATTAGAGATGACAGAGGTATAATGATTGATGTACCTATTGATAAATTGGCTAAATATATTCAGTTTAATATTAAAACTAAAGGCAAAAGAGTATCAAAAAATAGTTCAGAATTAAAAGCTAGAGCTATTGTAGCAAAAGTTATAAAAACTATGGATAAAAAACACAATATGTATCCTGTTGGTGGAGTTGGAGATAAGTCTAGAATTATATTTACAAAAGTACATCCTAAGTCTCGTGGCTCTAATATGCAAATTTTGAGAGATTTGGTTAAAATTAGGCGAGAATTAAGAAAAATAGACCCCAACCATACTCAAATGTTTAAAAAGGCTAAAAAAGATGCATTTATAAATTATGGAATTGATGAAAAAACTTTCAATAAACTATTTCATTCTAATGTTATGTATGATTTGTCTTTAAATGGATTTGATTTGACTCAAATAGATAAGATAATGGGTAAAGGATTTATAGGTAATCCTATTGCATATAATAAAAGAGCTCAAATATGGTATACTCCATCTTTAGCTGCTGATAAAGTATTTATAAAAGACAAAATTAAAGATTTAGATAATGGTAATTTTGTTTACTCTCTTATAGGAGACCCTAGCAAACCCAAAGGTAAAACAAGTTTAGAAGCTTTAAATATAGAATTACCTGAACATGTAGATGGTGCTATATTAGTAAGAGATGATGTTGTAGATGTGTTAAACTTAGATGCAGGACATCCTATGTCTGGTCAGAATAAATCGTTTATTATAGACAAACATGGTGAATTAGGAACTATGCTTGGCAAATATATGATACATAAGGTAGGCTCTGAAGGTACTCAGCAAATGAAAGACCAAGGTGTTCATATGCTTATCATGACGTCTGCTGCTAAACAAACAGGATTAAGAGAAATAGGTGATTACAATGTATCTGATAAAGGATTTGAATTAAAAGCTCCTAAGTATACTATGGACCCTGAATCTATTAAGTATAGTGGTTCTACAATACAAACACCTCATATGATGAAAAATCAAGTATGGGTAAAGCAATTATTTACAAACCTCCAACAATTTGGTCATAAAAAAATAGACAAGTCAATAATTAATAACATTGAAGAAGAGATTTTAGACAAAAGTTTTAAAGGTACAGATAAAGCTAACAAATTATTAGCTGATTATTTAACTGATTTTAATGAAAAGAAAATACCAGAGCTTTTAAATTCATTAGAAGAAATAAGTAGTCAAGACTTAATATCTGCCTTAAAAACTCCTGGAGCAGAACGTTTTGCTGAAGGAGCTTTGCAAAGAATGTTAAAAGTAGTTGAGGAAAATATAGAATCTGATTATCAATCTGGATATATTTCATTAGCTGAAAAACAGTCTATGGTTAATGATTTAGTTGATTTTATATCGCCTGTAGATAGGTTGATTAAAAATGCTGCTATTGTTGGAGAAGAAGCATCTTCAAAAGGAAAAATAGGTTTTTCTGCTTATCATCATAAACATATTAGAGATTATAAAAATGCAGTATTGCATAATTACTTTGTCAAATCGGTGACAAAACCAAAAGTATCTAACTCTATGGTAGCTAGAATGAGGCCTTATGATAAGTGGATGCAAAGAAAATTTGGAGATTTAAATACTAGAGATGATATATTTTACTTAGATGAAGCTTATAGAGCTGTTGAAATAGAAACATCATTTAAAGAAGCTCATTTAAAGAAGACTACTCTTGGAGTATTGTGGGATATGTATAGTAATAATAAGTTTAGCGGTCAAAGGAAAAAAGAAGTAGAAGAAATATTTGAAGCTGTAGTATTGCGTGTTCCTATGGATTCTATATCTGGTGCTCATAAACTTAAATTTAAAGGATTTACGGGCGTAGATGGGCATGGTATTATGATGCATTCAAGAAGTATGAGAGCATTAGGTGGTGCTGACCTTGATGGTGATGAAGCATTTGTCTATTTTGGAGGAAGAAGTCCTGATGGCAAAGGTGGAGGTATGAAAAAATCTTGGAAAGATGCTATTCATGCTCAAAAAGAAGAATTTTATAAAGGGGAAGGCTCTAAAAGAGATGTTGGAGATAATAAAAGAGAACTTATGAATCATCCAGAAGGAAAATATAAAGGAAAAACTTTTGCAGATGTATTAACAATATCTGCTGAAGGTGATAATCCTTTAAAGACAAGCAAAACTTTATACTATTCTCCATCAGCTAGATTAGAAGCTTCTCAAGGAGCTGTAGATGGAAGAAATAGGTTAGGACCTGCTGTTAATAATGGACAAATAATGAAATCTGTTTACAATTCTTTAATGGATACTCCTGGAAAGATAGATGTTTTTGAAATTGATTTTTATAATAAAAAAACAAAGAAAAATGAAAAGCTTGTTATAGAAATAACTCCTAGAGAAGGTTCTGATTGGAATCGGTATCAAAGAGAAATGACAAGAGCTCAAATTGCATTTGCTTCTGACCCATTAGATGAAGCAGGTTTAGTTGAATCTGGAAAATTCTTTACTTTATTGCATGATGGTTACTTTAAAACAAAGATATTAAATAATAAAGGAAAACAAGTTAAGAGAGAATTATCTCCTTTTCATCTTAAAAATGGATTAATTGGTAAATTTATTGATATGAATTCAGCTTTTTTTGGTCGAAATTGGGATGCAAATAGAAGATATACTGCTGAAGAAGTTTCTGAGTTAAGTTCTGGTGTTTTAGATTTATTGCCTCAGCAAGTTAATACTATTTTGCCTAAAATGGTTAGAAAGCTTCATGGATTAGATTGGAGCGATAATATATTAAAAAGAATAAATGAAAAAAGAGTAGAAGATTTATTCTTTGAAATGGAAGATATATCTGAATCATTTAAATGGTTGCAAGATATTATGGGGAGGGAGTCATTTAGAGTTCCTTATAATAAATATGTACAAAATATTATTACATATGACTTGCAAGATATAACTAAACGAGAACAGTTTGCTTTTGATAATGCTTTATTTAGTAAAGCTATCAAAGGTACTACTTGGGAAAAAATAATAAAAAATCCTAAATATGCTGAATATTTAGCGAATGTTGACAAAAAATTTGAAATTCTCACACGTTTAACTCGTCAAGCTGAAGATTTTATATTAAATGATTTCACAGATATGGCAACGTTGTTAAATATGAAAAGAATTTTAGGGCAACATAAAATAAATGGCAAAAGAATAGGTTCTATATTTAGACAAGCTGAATTATTTAAAGCTCGTAGCTATTTAAATAAAAGAGAAAGAGATATATTAGATTTAGAAGTTTACCAAGGTACAAGCAAAGAAAAGGAAGCTCAAGAAGCTGTAGCTTTGGCTTCTAGGTATCGTGATTATTTACTTGGAAAAATAGATAAATATGAAAAAGATTTAGGTAAAAAAGGAGCTGAACGTTCTGCAACATTAGACCAAGCTATGCTTGATGTAAAGATAAAAGAATATAGGTCTAAACTCAAATCTACTGGAGAAAAAGATTTATTTGACCAATTTATGATTGGTAGCTTAAATAGAGGTGATTTAGCTCACGTTCAAAAATTAATTGATAAAATACCTCAAAAAAAATGGAGTCCTATTATGTCTGATTTAGTTAATAAATTAGTCAAAGAAGGCTCTAGAACATCTTTAAGTAGATTAGCTATTAATTCTGAATCAATACCAGATGCTTCTATTAGAAATCATTTAAAAGCTTTAAATGATGTAATGGGTAAATCATGGGAGCGTCCTAGCAATAAAGATATAGAATCATCTATTAATAAAACTAGTAAAGCTGCTGATAAATCTATGGTTGAATTAGCGGATGGAACTAAAGTAAATCAAGAGCAAATTGAAGTTATGGAAATGGAAAGTTTGGTTAATGATGTTTTGGGTAATCAAAGAGGATATATTGGTATTAAAAAAGCAGATTTAAGACGAGCAGATAAAGAATTAATAACTGAATTAGCACAAAGATTGCAAAAATATAATAATAAATTAGGTAATAATCTTAATGAAGTTTTAAGAGGTTTGATGGAAACAGCTACTGGTAGAGGTAAGGATTTAAATGCTTTCAATAGACAAGACTTTCAAATTGTTAATAATTTATTAAGAGAATATGAATCAGGTACTATGTTTCAAAGATTTTGGAGAGATTCTAGCCCAGATTTAAAAAAGAGATATACTATGTTATTTCCTGAAACTGTAGCTAGAGAACAAATGAAGTATGATATACTTTGGCTTAAAAAAGAAGGTTATTATATAGATAAAAGCGGCAAACCCAAAAAAGGAATAGTTGCTAAACCTACTCATTATGTAGAGGTTTTGTCTAATTGGATAAGTAAAACTAATAATTTAGCTACAGGGGAAGCTGAAAGAATGATAGTTGAGAATGGAGAAATATTCTTAAATTTAAATTCTTTAAGAGAAGGTGATGCTCTTTTTAAAATTGCTAATGCTCAAAGAGAAGGTAAGTTTGCAGATATTATCGCAAATGATAAAACGAGACCTTTTTCTACTAGAAAGAATGATGCTAATACATATAGAATACATCAAAGAAATACTGAAAAAGAGTTTGAATGGGATAAATTAAAAGACAAAGAATTTACAATAACTAACGATAATGGTGAAAAAATAACAGCTACAGGTTTTGAAATAGTTAATGGCTCTCAACCTAAAAATTTAAAGGGTGTAAAAGATAAAATAACTGAACAATTTAGAAATTTCAAAGTTCTTATTAATGGCACTCAGCGTCCAGAAGATACTAAATATTGGGCAGGAGATTGGTATGATAGATATCAAACGCAACCTAGAATGAATTGGAAAAAGTTTATTGCAGATATGGAAACTGCTTATAATAAAGGTGAAAAACCTGGAATGGAATTAGGAATTGATGGAATGAGGCATATAGCTCGTTCTATGATGGTAGATTTAGCTCATAAAAGCAGAAAGAAAGAATTTCAGGATATTATAATTGATAAAACTGGACATATAGATTCTGATATGTATTTTCCTCATATGTTCTTTTCAACAAAAGATGCTACTAAAGCTCTTCGTAGAGCTATTAAATCTATAAAAGAAGACCCTAATCTTTCTGATAAAATAGATAAGAAAACAGGTATGTCTGAAAGACAAAAAGAACTTAATAATGTTGCTTTTAGACATAAAGTATTAACAGGTGATTGGGAATTTCAGGATATGCAAGATTGGGATAGAGTTGACCAATTAGATTATAAATCTACCTTAGAAAGTGTTGCTAAGAAAAAAAGAGAAAAAGGTGAACAAGTGCAATGGGTAACTAGTAATAAAAAGATGGGCTCTATGTTTTCAAGAAAAGGACATATTCCTGGCTGGGCAAATGATATAACTGTAATGAATGCTTATATAAGAAATGTAACAGGTGCTTATTATAGACAAGTTAATCAAATTATGTCAAGAAATGTTATGAATGAAGCTTGGAAAGGTCAAGTTAAGAAATTTGGACCAGAAGTTGCTGCTAGATGGCAAAATTGGTATAAATTATATGTTCAAGGAGCTATGGGCAATCCCGATGTTATTCCAGAAGATATAATGATTGACTCTGGAATGAAATTAAAAGGAACTCCTTTTGCTTGGTGGGCTGACAATAAAGTATTGAAAAGAATAAATGGTATAAAAGAGTCTTTAGGTTTAGGTAAAGGAGATTTGCCAAAAGAATTAAGAGAATTTACTTATAATGATATTCGTCTATGGTCTAATCTTGAGGCAAAGTTTGAATTAGCTTCTCTTTTAGCGCATCCAAAATCAGCTGTTAATAATATATTTGGTGGTTCCATGCATACTATAGAATCTGTTGGATTTAAGGCATGGAGAAATGCTAGAGATATAAGTTATTTAAGAAAAATTAATCCTGAATGGAAAACTAAAGAAGATGTTATGAGGTTTGTTATTGAAAAAGGTGTGTTACCTGAATTCCTTGTACATGAATTAGGACTTGGAGCAAAAGTAAATAGAACCAAAATAACATCATTTGTCGGTGATTTGACAAATAAATTAATTGGGAATAAAGAAGTTAATAAAAGCGATATACTAACTTTAGGAAAAAAACATGGATTGACTGATGCTATTGTTGATAAAGCAGCTATGTTTATGACTATTCCTGAAAGAGCTTTAAGAAGAGATGCTTTTATGGCTCATTATATAAGAGCTTGGGAAAGATTTGGAGGTGCTATTAAAGACCCTAATCATCCATTTTTAATTGAAATGGGATTAAAAGGTGTTAAAGCTACACAATTTTTATATGATGCCCCTAATCGACCTTTATTTGCAAGAACTGCTCTTGGTAAAATAATGACAAGATTTCAATTATGGTCTTGGAATTCTGTAAAATTTAGAAATGATGTGAGAAGAGAAGCTAGAATACATGGTTATAAACCAGGTACAGAAGCTTATGAAAGATTTAAAAGAACAATGCAAATGGATTTATTTGTATTAGCTTTAGGTAATATATTTATGTATAGCTTATTTGAACAAGCTTTACCAGCTCCATGGAATTGGTTTCAAGATACATCAGAATGGTTGTTTGGCGATGAAGAAGCTAGAGATAAAGCTTTTTTTGGCAATTTACCTGGAGCTATAGCTCCTTTACAAATAATAACTCCTCCTATTTCAAGATTTCCTATAACAGGTTTGTCTCAATGGATAAGAAATGATTATGATAAATTTACCGACTATACTATGTATACTTTATTACCATTTGGAAGAATAGTTAGAGATGTAGTTCATCCAGAAAAAGGACTAATTAATAATCCTTTAATGGTTATGGAAAAAACTATGGGACTTCCTTTATTGCAATTAGCAAAATATGCTAAGGATAGAGATGAGTAAAGCAATTCAATTATTAAATAAAGCAAAAAGATTATTATCTTTTTCAGATGATTACGGAAGTCGTATTGCTGGTGATAAATCAGGCAAGGTTATTAGTAAAGAAGTTTCTAAAGTTTTTGGCCTTGATGATGTTACAGCTATTGAAAATGATATCGCTAGTAATCCCCAAAATAGAGAATTATGGGCAAAAGTTAGAAAATCTCTTGACCCTCTGTTTGGAACTACAGTAGAAGAGAATATACCTTATGCAGGCAGAGTAACAGCAGGTATTAAATCAAATATTCAGGTATTCTCTGATACTTACTATAAAGCCAAACAAATGATTGCTAAAGGCACATTAAAGCTTTCCGAAGCAGGAGATTATGCTAGAAATGAAAATATTAAATTAATAAAAAATAGTTTCTTTAATTATCTTAAAACAGAGTTAAGTCCTACATTGTCTGAATTATATAGAAAAGGTGGTATTTCGAAGACAACTTATGACGTAGTCCTTAAATACGCCAAAGTAGGAGAAAACGCTCTTAAAAATGGTGATATTAGAGCTTATAATAAAGCTATGAATCAAATACAAGAACAGCTTCATGGACATTTTTTACATGCTTTTCAATCTGGTACTAAAGGTCCTATTAGAGAGCTTCAAGATATTTTTATAAAGCAATCAAAATTGCCTAAAAATGCTGTAGATGATATAGTTTCTCTTCAAAGACTAGATAAAATACCTCAAGGGATTATGCCTGTTGTAGTAACTCAAAAAGGAGGCAAATTTCTAAATGATATGTTTCATAATGATGCACTAGGGGTTCTTAGTTATATAATTGCTTCTGCAAAAAGAAATGGCTTGTCTATGACTAAACTTAAAAATCAAATTGAAAAAGAACTTAAGCATGTTACCTTGAAATCATTAAAAAGAAATTCTGACCTTAAAAGTTGGGCTCCTGAAGAAATTGAAAAATATTATGGGCGATTTGGATTTCATCCAAAAGTAGAACGAACTAAAGATGGATTGAAAATAACAAATGTTATAATGTCTTCTGATTATACTGCTGGTTACGCTCCTGTTACAACTTATGTTGACAAAAATTACAACACAGTTAAAAGATTTATGCATGATATATACGATGGCGGAACTATAGGTGGATTTGACTTTAAAAAAGGCTTTAGTTATAATATGTCAATTGCTCAAAATAGATTATGGAATTATAAAAATCAAAATATATTAGTTCAATCTACTAATTTACAGAACGTGCATCATATTGATTCACCTGTAACTGCACTTAAATATAGTGCTATGTGGCGTAAAATAAAACAAAGAACAGGATTCAAAAAAACTGTCGACCAATTATCTGATTTATTAAATCAGCCTAAAGATTTAATTGAAGATGAAATTTTATTAAGAATTAATAGATATGTTCAATTAGATACAGCTTCTGGTAAAATTGGCCCTATGGCATCATTAGATAAAATAATGAGTAAATTTTTGTCTAATCATTCAAAACAAAAAGAGCTAGATAAAACAATTAAAGAATTTATAGCTGACCCAAAACTAGCTCAATCTATTATAGGTGATAATGCTGATTCAGCTTTATTAGCTGCTCAAAGAAGAATAAAAAGAGCAAAAGATTTAGTTCCAAAAGGAGATGTTAAGCCTAAAAAATTAAATAAAAAAGTTCAAGCTATTATTGATTTAATTACAGAAGCGGAAAATCGTGGTATGACAGGAGATGAAGCAATGCAATGGGCTTTTAGAAATGTTGCTAAAGCTGGTATTGGAGCTGGAACAGCTGGTATAATAATAGAGCAATTATTTTCAGAAGATTAAGAGTTTTTAACTAAAGATTCAAGCTCTCCATAAACATCGTTTATTTCTGCACATTCTAAATGCATTATAATAGAAACGTCCTCATGAAAAACACCATCTTTATCTAAAAATCCTCTAGAAGCTTTGTAACTTACAGAACTAGTTCCTATTAATTCTTTACAATTAGGGCATTTAATCATCTTCTATCATCCCCCATAAAAGACAAAGGTAGACTATCGCATCGGTTAGCCTACCTCTAACATCTTCTCTTTGGCTTTTATGACCTTTGACAAATGAACATATTCCATCTATGTGCTTTAATAGATATACCAAGAGAACTTCTTCTCTTTTAATACCTAGGTTTTCGCCAACTCTTTCAAAATTCGCAAATGCGTTATTTTGATTCCTTGCGTACTCCCTTTGCCCCTGTTCCCTTGTCTCCTGAATCTGAAGAAATATCTTCTTTATCAGTTTTTCCATTTTCTTTTTGGTCATTTTTTTCCTTTAGCTCTTTTTGTTTTTTTTCAATAAATTCGTTAAATTCAGAATTATGTTTGTTAAATTGTATATATAATCCTAAAACATTATCTAATTGATTTATATATGAAAGAGCATGTTCAACTTTCTTATTTATCTCTATGATTACGCCTGCCATTTCTTTCATGGTTGGCTTTTTTCTTATTTTTGGTAATCCCATCAGTTTTCCTCTTTTTTAATTTTAAGAAATTTTTATGCAAAACATTCTCAGCTTCATTCAACATTTCCTGAAGTTTATTTACAGTATTATGTGAAGAATAGCTCTTTTTAGGCTCTTTTATATTTGAGGTATATATAACCCTGCTTTCACTATCTTTTTGCTTAAAATATGCCTTTATGGCTTTAAACATATGTTTTCCTAATACTGTATCGCCTTCAAATTCATCAATTATATTCTTTATTGCATTTAAATCAGTATCTTTTATATATTCCATTCTTTAAGTACCTTTTTGCTTTCGGATTCAACTACATCTTTTAAAATAAACTCTTGATGATTTTTAGGAAACCTTCCTTGAGGTCCTCCAGTTTTAAATACTGGAAACAATCCTTTGTTTCCACATAAAAATAAGGGATGCAAGTTTACCCAATACCCCTTCTTTTTTTCCTTCAATTCAGAGTAATACTTTTTATTTCTTTTGAATACCATTTATTAAATCCTCCAATGGCACTAAAGCTAGCTCACTAGCACCTTCATCGCCACCCATTACTATAACGCCTCGACCATTTTTAACGCTATCTTTAACAATTTTTTTCATATTAGTAACAGGTACTAATATAACACCTTTGACGTTATCTTTCCAAGATAAAATAGTAGCCCACCAATCAGCTTCTGTTACTACTAACCCACTTTTTTTTCCAAAACAAGATAATTCTACTGCTATATTTCCAGTTTTACGCCATTTATCTCTTTCTGTTTTAACCTCTATCTTTCCATGTTTTAGTATTCTTACAAGCTTTTCTTCATTTTCTTCACCAAAAGCCAAATCAATATCCCATTTGCTAAATTGTTTATTGCAATGTTCTTTTAATCTTGTTTCTACGTCCATTTAAATACCTCCAAACCGTTCTTTTAGAAACCCCGTATCTCTTAGCAATCCAAGAGATACTTCGTCCCATCATTTTTCTATGAAACCATACCCAGAATCTGGAGCTTATTTTGCGAGGTCTAGCCATTGGGCATCTCCTTTCTAGGTAATCCATAAGTTGGAAAATCTTTGTGAAGTGCTACATTTCCTGTTCTAGATACACTCCATACGATTCTATTTTTAGGGCAATATTTCAAATTACCCTTTCCCCATGTTCTTTTCATTATTTTCTCCTATTAATCTTTTAGTTCTAATTTTTAATCGTTCCATTTCTTTTACCATTACTACTCCATCATTGCTTAATCTTGATGTTATATCGCACCATTGGGATAAGCATTCCCAAGCTTCTTCTATATCTTTAATTTGCTTCATAATCTCTCCTTTTAATTTAGGGTAATCTCGATGAGTGCTTTTTGACGTTATTGAACATCAACCTTATACGCATCAATACCAATTAGTAATATTGAATGTATCTGCACACCGATACCATGCCAGTTTTTTTCCTGCAACTTGGAGCCAGGGGTCGATTACCCTAAAAACCTCTTGAACTCATTTTCTTGAGTACATATCTCTCTAAATCTTTGTCTTGATGTTTCAACCAAGTTAATAATCTTTTAAAATTTTTATGTGTTAAAGGGCCTTTTCTAGTATTACACCTATGACAAATCATTTGGAGATTCATAGGAGTTGAATTACCTCCCAAAGAAAGAGGCATAATATGGTCACAAGCCATATTACTAACAAGTAGCCTCGCTTCACAATAGGAGCATCGTCTCCCATATGCCTTATAAAGAAGTTCGCGAACCTCTTCCAATGATATATTAAATTCAACCTCATATTCTTTGCTCCTTCTTTTAAGTGTCGACCTTAATGTTGATGATTTTTTCATCAATCTATGAAATACTTTTTTAGCAAAATGTTTATGATATCTTCTAAGTTTTCTGCTAAACTTCTTTTCCCATATAGTAAGCTTTGCAGGAGACTTTTGTCCCCTGCTTGGCTTTTTCTTTTTCCTAGAATTGGTCTTGTAGTTTCTCTGCATCTTCTTCATTCAAGATTAATCCTCGTTTTTCTTTTAAATTCAAATATACTACTAAATTATTAAACCTTCTCAATAAATGATTATAAGCATCCCATGATACATAATATTCTTTCATTGGTCTTTTAGGTTTCTTGTATTTAGAGACTTTGTCAATATAATTCTTAGCGAATTTTTCATCTTTTTTATTTCTACTAAATATTCTATAGTATAATGCTTTAATATATTTAGGCATAACCTTTTTCTCCTTCTAGTTCTATTTTACTATCATAAGTTAAAATAAATTGAAACTGAAATCTCCATATTCCAAATAAAATACCTCTTACATAAGATTCTGGATGAACAGCCCCTATTGTAAATAATTTAAATAACTTTATTCCTGTAAAATTGCTTAATATTAATATTTGTAATAACCATCCCATTATAGCTTCCTCCTCATTCTAAAAGTTGGAGTCCATTCAATTTCGCAATCAAATAATTCTCCATCTGTGTTTTTAAATAACCTGACTTCTCTATCAGGTTTGTCTGACTGTCCATTTAAACCTATAACTTTTCTGGATGCGTTTTCTATTGCTCCACTTCCTTTTCCAGCATATAAGTCAAGAACTTCGTTTCTGCTATACTCTCTGCTTACTTGGGATATCTGTATTATTATAATGTCCATATTTACAGCTAAATTTGATAATCCATGACTGATTTGTTTTATCTTTTCATGCTCTCCTCCATATGTTTTAGAGGTATCTATCAAATCTATATAATCTATAACTACTAATGACGGTTGTAATTCTCTTACTTTCTCTGTTATTCCCTGTAATGTAGGGCTTATTGTTTGTACGTTTAAGTGAGCTAACTCGTCTTTATGGTCTTCGTAAATATCATCATAATTCTCGTTTATATCTTCTTTAGTGCATCCTGACACTATTTGCATATGTCTTCTATGAACATACCAAGAAGATAGCTCTAAACTTAGAAATAATGTAGGTATTTGCCAATCTGTATTTATTTCATTTTTAACAAAATCTACCCCTAACACCATATTTTGGACAAATGTTGTTTTATTTGACCCTGTAGGCCCAAATACAGTGACTAATTCACCTGGATATATAATTGATTCCTTTTTAACACCGAGCATTTTACCTAAATTAATAGTTTTCCCTGTGAAATCAGTTGTCAATCTATCTCTAAGCTCTCTTTGCATTTGTTCTGCTGTTTTAACATCTATAAAGTAATCTTTATGTTGAAAATGTATACATTGAGTTTTACAATGGTCTTTCATTACTGTATCTTGACAACCATACCTGTAATTTCTATTATATACATTCTCTACCATTTCATTAAGACTTGTTTCATTCATGCTTTTATTATTCCAATGAAGCATAGACACTTTACAATAATGACTTGGAATACCATGTCTTTTAAAATGGCTTATTATTCTCATAGCCGTTATATGTCTATTACCTTCATTTGGTCCTTTATTTAACATTGATTGAACGCAAGGTATTAATGTTGTTGGCTCTGATACTTTGTTAAATACTTTAATATCAGGTACTTCTTGGACTACTTTATTCTCTAGCTCCCCATCTCCTATTAACTCATGATATTTAAAGTCTAATCGCTGAGTTTTAGCTAATTCAAATATTTCTTTAGGCGTTAAATTCATTACTTCATCTTTAGTCAAAGGTATCTTATAAAGATTTGTCTTTTGATTAACAGTATGCTGAATTCTATATATACCTGTTCTCATATAAATACTTAAATCTACTTC